>ERZ1106976.1633-NODE-1633-length-21927-cov-7.735461_pt1 | contig 21927 bp, 21 predicted proteins | sample MGYA00403687_ERZ1106976 | MGnify/ENA primary metagenome ERZ1106976 (study PRJEB35170, sample SAMEA104062446) | human gut metagenome | biome: human gut; feature: human-associated habitat; material: faeces | place: Denmark | collected 2013-02-22 ... | reverse complement strand
ATCACTTCCGGTTCCGGCTCGGCTACCGGCTCAGGTTCAGGCATCACTTCCGGTTCCGGCTCGGCTACCGGCTCGGGCTCGGCTACCGGCTCAGGTTCAGGCGCCACCTCCGGTTCCGGCATCTCTTCCTCCGCTTTCTCTTCTGCCTGCCGCGCAACGGGTGCAGCGGTGGCAAGACCGGATAACGTCGCCTCCAAAAGGCGGCTCAGGTCATTGTCTTCCTGATCCGTTCCGCCGGCAGATCCGAAATCTTTGTCCGAATCCCCGTCAACGGAATCGTTTGCAGGTTGTTGGTCGTAAGACGCCTTGAGCATCTCCAACATTGCATTTACGTCACGGTCACCGCGCTTTTCTTTCTGACTCTGCTGCAACACCGCTCACTCCTTTCCTTTGAATCTTTGTCCGCCCTTACCGGGGCTGTCTGTGCTGTTTTGCCGCCTCCGCAAGAATCACTGCTGCCGCAGTCGAAACATTGAAGGAATTCACCTTCCCGTACATGGGAATCGAGATCACGCCATCACAGACCTCTTTTACAACGCGGGAAACTCCGTTGCCTTCACTGCCGAAAACCAGTGCGCATGCACCGGTCAGATCTGCCTCGTAAAAACAGCTTCCGCCCGCTTCCGCCGCATATACCCAGACACCTGCGTCCTGCAGCGTGCGCACCGCCGCGGCAATATTCGGCACCCGTGCGATCGCCATATGCTCCAGCGCTCCTGCAGACGCCTTGGTAACCAGCGGCGTCAACCCGACCGCACGGCGCTTCGGGATAATCAGACCGTGCGCACCGCATCCCTCGGCGCAACGGATCAGCGCGCCCAGATTATACGGGTCCGTAATGCCGTCCGCAATCACGATCAGCGGCGCCTCGGCGCGTTCCTTGGCAATGGCGAGGATATCTTCAATATTGACATATTCTTTTTCGGCAGTCATGGCAATGATTCCCTGGTGCGGTGCAAAACCGGACATCACGTCCAGCTTGTCCCTGTCTGCCTCGACCACCGGGATGCCGCGTTCGACCGCCTGCGCCACGAGCACAACGATTGATCCCTCCCGATCCCCTTTGCGCACCAAAATCTTATCGATCTGCCGATCGGTTTTGAGCAATTCCCGCACGGCATTGCGCCCGAACACCAATCCGTCCGGCGTTTCACATGCCGCCGCATCATGTGCGGTTGCGGCATGCCCGGTATTGGTCATCGCCTTTTGGGCCTGCCGGCGACCGTAATGGTCCGGGCGGAACGCAGGGCGCTCCTGCGGCGTTGCAGTGTTGTTCTTTTTCTTCTCAAAATCCATGACCTTTATGTACCTTCGCTTTTTCTGTTCTGTTGCAGGAAAAACCTGCACGGTAAAACTTTCCGCATTCTCATCACGGCGTTTTCTGCGTCTATTATACCATATCCTGGAGCATTTGTACATACGAAAAACACGTTTTTTTCAATTATTCCCCTCTGTACACAAAAATTCGTGCGACAAAAACGGACACAACCTGCCCTCTTTCGGAATACGCAAAAAGCGGGGGAGCAATCAATCTCCCCCGCTTTGTATATCCTTCTCTGTCTGCACCGCGTGTTTCCGCACATCGGAATCACTTCGCCATAATCACCTTGGCAACGGCACGGAACAACCGCTCGCAGGAACCGAGATGCAGCGCCTCATCCGGCGAGTGGATTGCGCGCATCAGCGGACCGATGGAAATCATGTCCATATCCGGAACACGATTGCTGATAATGCCGCACTCCAATCCCGCATGAATCACCGTTACAGACGGCTCTTTGCCGTACAATTCCCGATAAGCACGCAAATAAGCATCCCGCAGTGCGGAATCCTTCCGGTAGCTCCAACCCGGATAGCGCGCATAGGAGTGCGCACTCCCACCGCAAACCGCCGCAAGTGTGTGCAGATCGGCAATGGAGGCATCCAACTGACTGTCAATGGCGGAACGGGAAGAAAAGACACAGGTAATGCCCTTTTCATCCGTGCGGACAACGCCCAGGTTCCGTGAAAATTCCACAAGCCCCTGAATATTCTGACTCATCGCCAACACACCGTTCGACGCACAGCACAGCACCGCCGTCACGCCGTCCGTCAGCGCGGAGCAAAACGCCTCCTGTACGCATCCGTCCGGCTGTGCACTCACGGTAAAGCCGGCATCCTGCGCGCACAATTCTCCCCGCATCTGCTCTGCGCGGGTCAGAAACTCCCGACAAAACGCATCCGCATCCGCGCATGCAACCGTCGCAAAGCACTCACGCGGAATGGCATTGTCCTTACTGCCGCCCGCCAGTTCCACCAGGCGGAACGCGGACGCATTCCCCGCAAGCGACAGCAGTCTGCCCATCACCTTATTGGCATTGGCGCGTCCCTTGTCAATCTCGGCGCCGGAATGTCCGCCGCACAGCCCGCGCACCGAAAGCCGGACGCTCTCCCAGGTGCATGTCTGCTTTTCCCCGGAAAAGACCACATCCGTGCGAACGCCGCCCGCGCAGCCGCATGTCACCTCGTCCTCATTTTCGCTGTCCAAGTTCAGCATCCGGCGCGCATGCAGGACCGAATAGTCAAACTTCTCGGCTCCCAGAAGTCCCGTTTCCTCCTCGACGGTAAACAGGCATTCCACCTCGGGGTGGTTCTCCACCTCACCGTCCAGAACCGCCAGCATCATGGCAACCGCAATTCCGTCGTCGCCGCCCAGCGTTGTCCCCCGCGCACGCAGAAAACCGTCTTCAATATAGAGATCCAGTCCGTCAAGCAGAAAATCGTGCTCAACATCTGCGTTTTTCTCGCAGACCATATCCATGTGTCCCTGTAAAAGCAAGGGCGGAACCTGCTCATATCCGGCACTTGCAGGCATGCGGACAAACATATTTCCGACCTCATCCCGCAGGTATTCCAACCCGCGCGCCTTGGCAAATGCCTCAATATAGTCCGCCACGCCCTTTTCATTGCCGGAGCCGTGCGGAATCGCGCAGATATCCTCAAAAAAACGGAATACCCGCGCGGGTTGATAACCTTCCACAATATAGTTCATTCCGATCGCAACCTTTCCCACCGTATCAGTAACGGTTCATTTTTTCCTTTGATATATTGATGATTCCCTCCGGGAGCTTGCCCATCGTTTCCATCATCTTACCGGCGCCGCGTACCACGCAGGTCTCCGGATCTTTTGCAAGACGTGTCGGAACGCCCGTCACCTTTTCGATCAGCCGGTCAAGACCCCACAGCTTACTGCCGCCGCCCGTCATCATAATGCCACGGTGCAGAATATCCCCCACCAGTTCAGGCGGAGTGCGTTCAATCACCGAACAGATCGCGTCTAAGATTGCCGTGATCGGCTCCATCATCGCTTCCATCATCTCACGGGAATTCATCACGATCACCTGCGGCATGCCCTCTGTCAGATCACGCCCCTTGACTTCCATTTCCATGGTCTGCCTGTGGTCGTATACCATGCCGATCTCCAGTTTGATGGTTTCCGCCATTCGTTCCCCGATCAGCATATTGTATTTGCGGCGCACATAATGCATAATTGCCTCGTCAAACTTGTCGCCGCCGATGCGGATACTCTCGGACACCACAATTCCTCCAAAGGAAATCACCGCAATCTCCGTGGTTCCGCCGCCAATATTCACAATCATCTGCCCGTCGGCTTTGGTGACGTCCACCCCCGCACCGACCGCGGCGGCAAGCGGCTCCTCCAGCAAATAGGTCTTGCGCGCCCCCGCTTCCTTGGATGCCTCGACAACAGCGCGTTCCTCTACCTCGGTAATGCCGGACGGCACACAGATCAACACCCGCGGCGGGAACAGGGTACTGCCGCAGGCGCGGCGGATAAAATACTGCAACATCTTCAGCGTCACATCATACTGACTGACCACACCGTCCTTGAGCGGGCGGATCGCCACAATGTTTTCCGGCGTGCGTCCCATCATGTCTGCGGCTTCCTTCCCCACGCGGACAACACGGTCCGTTGTGGTGTCGATCGCAACGACAGACGGCTCGCACAGGACAATTCCCTTGTCCTGGACATAAACAAGCACATTGGCAGTCCCCAGGTCAATGCCGATATCTTTTGTCATTTTTCCGAATAATTTTCCCATACCGTACACTGCCCCTCCTTCGTGCCATTTGCTTTTTGCAACACGGAGATATTATATACCATTTGCTTCCAAAAGTCAACACCTTTTGAAAAAAAGCTCCACGACCGAAAACAAACTGTTCCCCGGCGTTGTCCGAACAGGAATGCGGCGGCAGGCTTGCAAAATTCACAAAATGCACTTGCAATCCGACCGCAGACATGCTATACTGAAGGATACGAAAATGACATCCCCGAAAAGGAGAGATTTATGAGCAATCAACCCACCGATACGGAAGTAATCGGCTTGATACCGGCATACGAACCGGACCGGAATCTCGTTCAGGTTGCCAGGGACCTGCATCTGCGCGGTGTGCGTGTTTTCGTTGTGGACGATGGCAGTACGGATGCGTATGCGGACATTTTCCGCCAGACGGCTCAATATGCGGACATTACCTCCTACCCTGTCAACAAAGGAAAAGGAAATGCCCTGAAAACCGGCATGGAAAAAATTGCGGAATACGTCAAAACCGTCACGCACCCGTGTACCGTTGTCACACTGGACGCAGACGGTCAGCACATTGCGACGGACGTCATGAACACCGCGATGGATGCCGCCGCACACCCCGGAACGCTGGTACTCGGCGAGCGTACCTTCGGCAAAGACACCCCCGCACGCAGTCGGTTCGGCAACGCCATGACCGTGCTTGCCTACAGGCTTGCATCCGGCGTCCGCCTGCGCGATACCCAAACGGGCTTGCGCGCGTTTTCGGCGGATCTTCTGCCGGTCATGATCGGCATCGAGGGAAACCGCTACGAATACGAGATGAATGTCCTGCTTGCGTGCCCCAAATACAAAATTCCCATCCGATCCGTTTCCATCAGTACCATTTACATCGACGGGAACAGCGGCTCTCACTTTCACCCGTTCCGCGACTCCTATCTGATCTATCGGCATTTTATCACCTTCATCGCCGTTTCCATCTCCAGTTTTTTGCTGGACTACGGACTGTATCTGTTTTTCGTCCGTTTCTGCGCCGTCAACATCGGCATGTCCACATTGATTGCCCGTATCATCAGTTCGGTTTTCAATTTCTGTATGAACCGGCACGTCGTCTTCCGCAACCGTGACAACATCTTAAAGAAAGCGGCTGAATATTTTCTGCTCGCCGCCTGTATTCTCGGTTGCAACATCCTGTGCATGCACCTTCTGATCGATATTTGGGGGTGGAACAAATTCTGGGCAAAGCTCCCGGTTGAAATCCTGCTCTTCTTCACCAACTTTACCATCCAGAAGATGATTATTTTCCGCAAAAAAAGAAAAAACAAAGGAAAGCCCGGAGATCGCCAATGAAAAAGAAAGTTTCCGTTCTTCTTTTCATCATTGTCTACAGCATCCTGCTTTGTGCCTACACTGCTTATACGGTACTGGACACGTTTGTCATCCGTTATGAATACCAACCGGTAACACCGCCGAACCCGGAACAGGGCACGTTCCTGCCGGCAGGTTCCAATACAACTCCGGCTACGGCAGGCGGGAACGGCTCTCTGCGTCCCGCCCCCGGCGACAGCACTTCCGGTAACAGCATCGACAGCACCGCGGAACCTGCAGAGGAAACCACAAAACAGCCGGAGTTCATCTCCGACGATACCGAATATAACGACGGGCGCATTCACATCACCCTGCGTCAGATCCGTGCATACGATACGGATATTTACATCGCGGATGTGGTTCTGGCGGATCCATCCTATCTGATCGCGGTCTTTGCAAACGATACCGCCGGAGAAAATATCACGGAGAAAACCACTTCCATGGCAGAGCGGTCCGGCGCCGTTTTGGCGGTCAACGGCGATTTTTACGGCGCGCGTAAATACGGGTATGTTCTGCGGAATGGTGTCATCTACCGCGAGAGAGCGGGAAACAGCGATCAGGAGGATCTGGTTATTTACAAAAACGGAGAAATGGAAATCATCCGCGAACGCGATACCTCCTTACAGGCACTTGCGGATAAAGGCGCCTGGCAGGTATTTTCCTTCGGACCGGGTCTGGTCAAAAACGGAGAAATCTCTGTTGACCGATCCGCAGAGGTCGGTATTGCCTCCTCCAGCAATCCACGCACCGCGATCGGACAGATTGACACACTGCACTATGTGTTCGTCGTTTCAGACGGCAGACTGGAAAACGATCGGGGACTGACGCTGTACGAAATGGGGGAACTGATGCGGGACCTCGGCGCCAAAACCGCCTATAACCTGGACGGAGGCGGGTCTTCCACTATGTACTTCAACGGCAGACTGATCAACAAGCCCACCACCGGCGGCAATAAGATTTCCGAAAGGAGTGTCAGTGATGCCCTCTGTATCCGATAATTACCAATGGAAAAGAAACCTGTATGTCTGGGGCGGTGCAACCGTATTCTGCGCGCTGTTCAGTTTCATTTATGAGTGCAACAGCCACGGCGTTCTGTCTGCGTATATGATCTGCCTGTGCCTGTTCCCCCTGTGCGGCGGTGTTCTTCCGCTTTTGCTGATGCGCCTGTTCCGCCTGCATACGCCGGGTTCCATGACGCGCGCAATCTACCGCGTTGGCATCATCACCCTTGCATTGGGAAGTTGCCTGTGCGGCATCATTCAGATTTACGGAACCTATAACCCCAAGACCATTCCCTTTTGGATTTCCGGCGCTCTCCTCACCGCGACCGGAATTCTCCTTTACCGGAACGACCGCAAAAAGGAATAACCTCAAAGCAAGAATCAATCTGAAACCACACCAAAACGGGTCCGCGCAGTGTAAATGCGCGGACCCGTTCTTGCCGTTCCGATTTATTTGTCTTTCAAATTGCCTTTGTCCCCGGGACCGTCACACTGGCAATGCCCGCGGCAGACACCGTCAGGAGCGCCTGACGCTCTCCCAAGCGGAACGCCTCCCGGAAAGAAAGCCCTATGCCGCAGAATCCGTGACGAAGCGGGTAGGTATCTCCGTCAATAGTAAACAGAATCCGCCCGGTCATCCGGTTTCCTCGGTACAAAAGAACATGTTCTTTCCCGTCCACACGAACGACAAACTTCTGTTCCACCGTAATCGGCGTCTGCTTCATACTTATACCTCCTTGAGCTGATACTTATCACTGTATGATGCATAATACGCATTGAACCGACCGTTGTCTTTCTTAACGCCGGACAAATACTCGTGCATATCCAAGCTGTCATGCGTAATCTCGATCAGACAGCCTGCGATGTTGGAGCAGTGGTCGGATACACGGCTGAGCGTTGTCAGAAGATCCGACAGAACAAACCCGTGCTCGATGGTACACTCGCTCTTCTGCAAACGGTGAATGTGGTTGTGTTTAATAATCTCACGCAGCTTATCAATCACCTGTTCAAGCGGTTCCACACGCAGCGCGGCTTCCATATCGCCGTAGATCAGTGCCTGCGCGGTCAGATCGATAATCTCTGCGAGCGCCTGGGACATCACGCGGAACTCCTCCTGCGCACGCCCGGAAAAGGTCAGCTTTTTCTCCTGCATTTCCTGTGCAGATGCGGCAAGATTTACCGCATGGTCCGAAATACGCTCAACATCGCTGAGGACATGTAGCATCTTGGTGACCTCCGCCGCGTCCCGATCGGTCAGTTGGCAGGCGCTGAGCTGCACCAGATACGACCCCAGTTTATCCTCGTAAACGTCTACCTGCTGCTCCATTTTCCGGATCTCACTGACCTGCGACAAGTCCTGATCGCGCAGCACGCGCAACGCAATCTTGATGGATTCAAAGGACGTGGCAGCCATGGTTGTGCAGATATCGTTCGCACGCTGAACCGCCACACTGGGCGTTGCAAGCAGACGCTCATCCAGCATTTCCACTACTTCGTCCTGCTTTTTCCCGGATTCCCGGACAAAGAAAGTTGCAAGACGAACAAACAGATTCGGGAACCAGATCAGTGCCAACGTGGAAATCACCTTATAAATAATATCAATGATCGCCACGCCGAATGCGTCGGTGCTCGATGCCAGGAATTGCGACACGGCAGGCAAATTCAGAATGCCGCCCCGTAACAGATAATAGAACACCGTATACAGTCCGCCGAAAATCAGCGTGCTGATGATATTATAGGACAAATGAATGAACGCCGCACGCTTTGCGTTTTTATTGGCACCGATGGATGCCAGCATGGCACTGACGCAGGTACCAATGTTCTGCCCCATAATGATCGGGATGACCATGCCGTTGGCAATGCTGCCCGTAGCGGTCAATGCCTGCAAGATACCGATGGAGGCACCGGATGACTGGATTGCCGCCGTTACCACGATACCGACCAAAATTCCCATCAGCGGATTATGGAAGAGCGTCAGCACCTGCGTAAATGCAGGGACGTCCTTAAGTCCGCTGACCGAATCGGACATCATCTCCATGCCGAACATCAAAACGGCAAATCCCAACAAAAACAGCCCCAGATTGGTCTGCCGACTGCTCTTTTTTAAGAACACATACAAAATCACGCCGACCACCGCGAACCCCGCGGAGAGCAGTGTGACAACATCCAACGAAATACCGCCGCCCACGCTGGAAATGGACAGAAGCAACGGCGTCATTGCGGCGCCCATGTTGGCGCCGATAATAATACCGACCGCCTGATACAGCGTCATCAGACCGGAGTTTACGAATCCGACCACCATAACCGTGGTTGCGGAGGAAGACTGCACGATTGCCGTCACCGCAAATCCGAGCAAAAAGCCTTTGAAGGGATTGGAGGTCATTTTTCCGAGCAAAGAGCGCAACTGACCGCCCGCCAGGTGCTCCAAAGCGCCCGACATAATGTTCATTCCGAACAAAAACAGTGCCAGACCCCCGACCAACAGCAATACTTCATTGATTCCCATTTACATTTTTCCCGTTCCTTTTTTGTTGATGCGTCGCCGGAAGGCGGAAAAGCCCCCCTCGGAAATTCACATCATAGCATCTGCCTGTGGCGCCAAACTTCGCTGTATACCATTATAATACAAACACAGCCGCTTGTCAAGAAATTTTTCCGTAAACTTCCGGTTTTCCTTATGCGCATCACACCAGTTGTCGCAATGCGTTTTTGTTGAGAACCGTAACCGTTCCCCTGCCAAGCCTGACATAGCCCTCCGCGGCAAAGCGCTTGAGCATGCGCGTCACAACCTCCCGGACCGTACCGGTATACTTGGCAATCTGCTCCTGCGTCAGGGTCAGCACCGTACCGCCGGTTCTTGCGCACTCTTCCGTCAGAAAAGACGCGAGTCTGCGGTCATAGCCAAGAAACAGGATCTGCTGCATCGTCCACATGACATCGGAAAAGTGCGTCATGGCGGTACGCAGAACAAAATTTTCAAACTGCGCGTTGCTCTTCATCAACGCCGAGGTCACCTGCGCGGGCAGCATCCAAACATCCGTATCCGTTTCCGCCTCCACGCTGACCTCAAAAGTAATCTGCCGAATGACGCAAGCCGCGGCAAGCACGCAAAAATCGCCCTCCTCCAGGCGGATCAGCGTCACCTGCCTGCCCTCGTCGGACAGCATGGAAACACCGATACGACCGGTATCCACGCAAAACATGCCCAGACAGTTTCCGTCATGGCGGTGTATCATCTGCCCCCGCGCATAGTGCTGCAATTGCAGATTGCTGTCAAACAGTTGTTTCTCCTCATGGGTCAGTTGTTCATAAAATGGCATTTTCGGTTTCATTTATTATCTCCTCGTTCGTATTGATCCAGTCCCATTATACCACATTTCACAACATTTGCAAGCAAAAAAGCGAAAATGGTGCAAAAAAGCGGAATCGCATCCGCAGCGACTCCGCCTGTCGGGGTCCGAATCATCCGCCAAGATAAGCTTTGCGGATGGAATCGTCGGCAAGAAGCTCTTCGCCGGTCCCCGTTTTTGTCATATTACCGATCTCCAATACATACGCACGATCGGAAATCGCAAGTGCCTGTTTGGCATTCTGCTCCACAAGCAGTACCGTCGTCCCCATCCGGTTGATCTTTTTGATCATATCAAAAATGGTCTGCACATACAGCGGCGAAAGTCCCATGCTTGGTTCGTCCAAAAGGAGCAACGTCGGGTGCGACATCAGCGCACGGCTCATGGCGAGCATCTGCTGTTCTCCGCCGGACAGGGTTCCGGCAATCTGTTTGGAACGTTCCCTGAGCACCGGAAAATAGCCGTACATCTGCTCCATGGTTTCCTCGTTCTCCATCTTATCCGGGCGCGTATAGGCGCCCATGCGCAGATTTTCGGCAACGGTCAGTTCCTGAAAAACGTGCCTGCCCTCCGGCACCTGCGCAATCCCCAGTGGCACCAGTTTGTGTGCCGGCAGATTGGTAATGTCCTTGCCGTCAAAGGTCACATGCCCCGCCGTTTTCGGAATCAGATTGCACAGCGCGTGCATGATCGTGGTTTTTCCCGCACCGTTAGCGCCGATCAGTGACACAATTTCTCCCTTTTGCACCTGAAAAGACACGCCTTTGATTGCGCGGATCAATCCATAGCTGACCTGCAGATCCTTCACTTCCAACAGTGCCATATCAACCTCCCAGATATGCCCGTACCACTTCCGGGTGATTGAGCGCCGCTTTGGTCTCCCCCTGCGCCAGTGTGGTACCGAAATTCAAAACCGTCACCCGGTCACAGATACCGGAAACGAGATTCATGTCATGTTCAATCAAAAGAACCGTCAGATCAAACCGATCGCGGATCAGCCGTATCGTCTGCTGCAACTCCGCCGTTTCCTGCGGATTCATACCAGCCGCCGGCTCATCCAGGAGCAGAAGCTTCGGATTTGTGGCAATCGCGCGGGCAATCTCCAATTTGCGCTGTTTGCCGTAGGGCAGATTGCACGCCAGGTTGTTGCGGTCATCCAGCAGTCCGAAAATATCCAAAATCTCCTTGCCGTGCTCCCGCATGTTTTTCTCAACCCTGAAATGGCGGGGCAGCCGGAACAGACTCTCAAACAGCGTGCACCGGTATTCCGGGCGGTTCGCGAGTCCGACCATGATATTACGAACGACGGACATGTTGTTGAACAGTCGGATATTCTGGAACGTCCGTGCGATTCCCTGGTGATTGATCGCCTCCTGCCCCAATCCCTTCAGCGACTTCCCGTCCAGGAAGAAATCGCCTTCCGTCGGCGTATACACCCCGGTCAACAGGTTAAAAACCGTGGTTTTTCCCGCGCCGTTCGGTCCGATCAGACCGTAAATCTCGCCCTTTCTGATTCCTAAATTTACATCCTGTACCGCTTTCAGACCGCCAAAGGAGATTCCGAGATGCTCAGTGCGCAACACATATTCTGTTTCCGCCATTTACTTGTCCTCCTTTGATCTGTCCGGTTTATCCGGCGTAAATTCATCGCCCGGCTTGAGATCGACCGACAGAATCTCATCCATTTTGATCTTTGTCGGAATTTCCGACCATTCCGCCGCGTCGTCCTTGATTACCGACGGGTCATGCCGCCGCAGCCTGCCAAAGAGGCGACGGATGCTGTATTTTTCCCTGAAATTTTTGAGCGCCGGCGCGTTATTGTAAATCACGATGGCAATCAGAATCAGGGCATAAATCAAATCCTTGAGCACCGCGGCATCCCCGGTCAGGACAGTGCGCAACTTGTAATTCAAATAGGTAATGAGCGTTGCGGAAATCAAAGAACCTGTCAGGTTCCCCATGCCGCCCAAAACGACCATCACCAAAATTTCAATAGAATAGTTATATCCGAACTTCGGTGCCTGTACCGTCGACTGTGTATAACTGAACAGTACGCCGGCAATTCCCGCAAAGAATGCGGATACAATGAATGCCACAAGTTTGTATTTTGTGACATTGACTCCCGTTGCCTTCGCGGCAATTTCATTGTCGCGAATTGCGGTAATCGCTCTGCCGTGTTTACTGCGCATCAGATTCTGAATGGCAAACAGCGCGACAAGCACAACAACAAAGCAGATAATAAAGAAGGAATTTTTATCATAGCGTGGCGTTGCCAGTCCGAGATTTCCCCCGAACCAGTCTTCCGGCGCCTGCTGAAAGAACACCTTGACGATTTCCCCAAACGCAAGCGTCACAATTGCCAGATAGTCCCCCTTCAGCCGCAATGCGGGCAAACCGATCAGAAACCCGAAAAACGCCGCACATATACCGCCAACCAAAAGAGAGATCAGAAGCGTCGGCACCCCATTTCCCAGCCCTTTGGCGAGAAGTACCGAGACTTTACCTCCAAGGTAAGCGCCAACACACATAAACCCTGCATGCCCCAGACTCAGTTCGCCCAAAAAGCCGACCACCAAACTGAGGGAAACCGCCAGAATCATGCTGATGGCAATATTCTCAAGCACAATCTGCGTGGAAGATTTCAGACTGCCGGTCATTTGGAGAACGGCAAACAAAATCAATGCCGCACCTACACCGACATAGTTGATATAATACTTCCATTTCATCTTTTTCATCCGCATGACAAACGCACCCATCAGACCTTCTCCCTTCTTTTCTTTCCCAGAATGCCTGTCGGTCTGACAAGCAGGATGACAATCAACAGAGAGAACTCAATTGCGTCCTTGTACGGTGCAACCACCGGAATGGAATCACAGATACTCTCCACAAGACCCAATACAAGCGACCCCAGCATTGCGCCCGGAATGGAACCGATTCCGCCGATTACCGCCGCAGTGAATGCCTTGATACCGGGCATCGCGCCGAAGGTGTTGGTTAGATAGGGGGACTGCAACAGATAAAAGAGCCCTGCAAGCGCCGCAAGCGAGGAACCGATCGCAAATGTAACAGTAATGATACTGTTGACATTGATTCCCATCAGCTTTGCCGCGTCCCGGTCCTCCGAAACCGCAATCATGGCACGTCCGATCCGGGTATATTTCACAAACACACTCAGAATCACCATCACAACCACGGAAGTAATCAGCGTCACCAGTGTGGAAACCTTCAACGTCAATGCGCCGATGCTGACTGTTCCGAGATTGGGCACCGCAACATACTTGGGGGCGGAACCGAAACAGATCTGTGCAATGCTCTGCAACAAATAACTGACACCGATTGCCGTAATCAGCACCGCCAAAGGCGATGCGCCGCGCAACGGCTTATACGCGACCTTTTCCACCGTTACGCCCAGAAGAACGCAGATGACAACCGAAGCGACAATCGCGGCTAAAAACACCCATGGCGAACCGCTCATGGCACAGAACACGCACAGCACATAACCACCCACCATGATAATATCACCGTGGGCAAAATTCAACAGCTTCGCAATGCCGTACACCATGGTATAACCCAATGCGATCATCGCATAGATCACACCCACATTCAAGCCGCTGATCAGCGTTTCAATAATCTTCATGATCTTCTTTCCTTTACTTTAGTCTGGCACGTGCCGTTGCATCGCGACGGCACGTGCAATGGAAGAAAACGGTACTGTCAGTCCTTATCCGCTTCCTTTACCACATACTTGATGGCATCCTTGTTGACAAATCCGTCCTTGTCCCAGGTGATCTTATCGCCCGTAACGCCGGAGAAAGTGAAGCCTCCCTGGAAAATACCCTTGAGCGCCTCGCAGTAATCGGAGGCGGAAGAGGTCACGCTGACCTTGTTCCCTGCCTGCTTGAGTGCTTCATACAGCGCATAGGCGCAGTCATAAGCGGACGCACCGAACTGGTTCAGCGTATCGGAACCGTACTTTTCGGTGTATTTTTTGATAAACTCGGCAGCCTTTCCGTCCGTCGCCTTGGAATTGAAGTGAGAAAGGAAGGAAATCTCCTGCGGGATATCGTTAATGTTGAAGTTCTGGACACTGGTGTCAATTCCGTCCAATCCGTCACAGCCGTAATAAACGGCATCCTTGGCGATCACGTTTTTCGCCTCAGTCATAAACTGTGCGGCAGGTGCGGAATAAATGGGCATAAAGACGAACTTACAATCCTTCAGCGTATTAATCTGTGCGGAGAAGGATGCCACGCTGTCACCGGAGAAGCTTGCCTCAACGACCTGAACGGAGGAGTCCAGTGCGTCGATAAATGTCTTGCGGATGCCGGTGGAGTACGGATCGTCGGAGCGGTACAGCATACCGATGGTCTGACCCTTATAGTGATCGTTGATATACTTTGCGGCAGCAGTCCCCTGTCTTGCATCCGCAAAGCACATCTGATATGCGTTGTCATATTCAACAACAGCATCTGCGGAAGCAGAGGGCGTCATGAAGAACAGATTGTTCTCCTTGGAAAGCGTTTTGAATTCCATGCAGGGTGCGGTCGTCACGCAGGCAAGTGAAATCTGCATGCCTGCCTCATACATGGTCGTGTAGTTTGTGCTGACAAGCTCGGATTTATGCTGGTCATCCATCATTACGAATTTGAATTTGACGCCGTTCAACCCGCCGGCTTCATTGATCTCGTCAAAAGCCATCTGCGCCGCGTTTTTCACCGCAATACCGTAGGATGCCGCTCCGCCGGTCAGTGGTCCCGAGGCACCGACATAGATTTCGGTATTCCCGGAAGCATAATTATCGTTTTTTTTCTCACAGGATGCAAAACATGCAACCACCATCAATGCGGCGAGCACAACCGCAAACAACTTCGCCCAATGTTTCATTTTCTCTTACCTCTCATATCGTTTGATTTTTATTGACAGCACGTACCGCGCGATACGCACAGTAATAACGGAAATAAAAAACCGACTTTCCTTTCCAGGTAAAGCCGGTATCTGATTTGACTTTCTTATGCAACTCTGCACTCTGTCATCGATTCAGCCGTACCCGTATGTATTTGTTTTCCAATCTCCAGAATGACTACATCGCCCAGCAGGACAACCGGAATCAGTACCAGAGCCAGAATCAAAGACAGGAGTACCCCTGCAAGAATAATAGCAGATACAAAGAAAGACACCGCAAAAGCAGTGTCTTCAGCAAAATAGACATTCATCGCAGACGCACATTCCTCACGCGCAGAAAAAGCCGCCTCTGTGCACGGTGTTGTCATATAAGATTGCTCGGTTCCGTGTGCAAAATGTCTGTTCATCATCTTTGGCGACTCCTTTCCGCAATTTTCGTGCATCGAAATTTCTTTCGTATACAACCTTACATCTGATGCAAATATTTTATCACATCATTTTGCATCTGTCAATCCCTATACTTCATAAAATCGCATATATAATTACGTTGTTTTTGTGTTATATAAACAAATCCGAACGAGACTCACGCCGCGTCCGGATTTTCGGTTGCATAAAAGGAGCCTCAATCTTGCAAAACAGGTTGTTCTGTCGTAGCGGTACGCATGATTTTCCGCTTGCAGAAAAAGAACATCGCAAAATGTACTGCCGCCGTCAGGAACCAGGAAATGGGATAGGAAAGGTACAGAACCCGGATGTCGTCCGGGAAAGACGGGCAGACCGTGTAAATCCAGACAATGCGGAATACACAGGAACCGAGCAGGGACACGATCATCGGCGTAACCGACTTCCCGATTCCGCGCATCAACCCGCACCCGACGTCCATAAGTCCGCACAGGAAGTAGGTAGTACAGATGATCCACATCCGTCGCATGCCCGCTTCAACAACCGCCTCGGTCTTATCCTTAGAGAACAAACTGACCAACGGCTCGCCGAACAGGACTGCCAGCCAACCGAGCGTCAGTCCCACAACCGTCACGGTCAAAACACAGCAAAGCGCAATTCTGCCGATCCGCTCGTATTTGCGCGCGCCCATATTCTGCCCGACAAAGGTTACCGCCGCCTGATACAGCGCGTTCATGGAAATGTAGACAAACCCCTCCACACTGGATGCCGCCGTGTTGCCGCCTATGACCACGGTTCCGTAGCCGTTGACCGTCGACTGGATCAACACATTGGAAAGCGAAAACAGGCACCCCTGCAAACCGGCAGGCAGACCGATCCGCATAATCCGCGCAAGCTGACTCCAAACAATCCGCATTCGCGCAAATGTAAGCCGCAGGCATCCCGTCAGCCTGCACATATGGATGGCAACCGCAATTGCAGCCACATACTGCGACGCCGCCGTCGCAATACCGACGCTCAAAGCACCGTTCCCCTCTCCCAAGGAGCACACCAAAACAATATTCAGCACAACATTGACACTGCCGGAGATGACCAAAAAAAGGAGCGGATGTTTGGTGTCCCCCGCAGAACGGAGAATCGATGCGGCATAATTGTAAAACATACACGCCGGCATTCCGATAAAATAAGCCTGCATGTACTGGACCGCTTCGCGCAGAACGCCGTCATCCGTCGGCGTATCCATCAACACCAAAAGCGGTTCAGCCAAAAAAAATCCCGCCACGCCGACCGCAACACCTGTGATCAACGAAGTCAGAACCGACGTATGCAGAACCTCTTCCACACTTTTATGATTTTTAGCTCCCAGATCGTTGGCAGCCGCGACTCCCGCGCCGACCGACAATCCCATAAACAGGTTTACCAGCAAATTGATCAGTGCGCCGCAGCCACCCACAGCCGCCAACGCCGTCTCTCCTGCCAGTCTTCCCGCCACAATGGTATCCGAAACGTTGAACAGAAGCTGCAAAACGCCCGTTGCCATCAGCGGCAAAGAAAATGCCAATATCTTACCCAGAAGCGGACCGCTGGTCATATCGACCGACTCGGCTTTCCCCTTCTTGCGCTGTTTGATTTCCGTTTGATTCATATTTTTCCCTCCGGTATTGTTCGCCGCTATTATACACCCAATGCACCTGTGTGTCAAGCCCTTCATGCGCCGAAATCTGACAGCTTTTTCCCCCGCAATCCGGCAAAATAGCCGTGTTCCTCACAAGTGTGCCCCCTTTCCGCAGGTATCTGCCTGTTTCCGGCGCCTCTGCACCTCCCTGAAATTGCCTGCATATTAAAGGCGTCACGACCTTGCCAACCGTGACGCCTTTTCGTTTTATTCCTTCACCGTGATAGCCTTTGCCCATGTCAGGCACTGATTCTGCTCTTTCCTCCCGTCTCCTACATCTGCGCACAACGGATGAAAAAATCGGTACAGCGAGCAGGATCGGCATATAAAAAAGCGGCTTCCAACCTCAGCACCGCTACACTCGACCGCGCCCAAAATGCGGTTACCTACCGCATCTACGGGTGCGAAACCGTGCAGGAAAAGCAATACGAAAAATCGCTGGACGTATACGAACAGACCGCCGTCCGCGCGAATGTATGGCAATCCGCACTGCCGCCGCTCTACCTCGCAATATCCAATCTGAGTGTGCTGTTCATTTTGTGGTTCGGCGCGCGCAACGTCCTCGGAACCGGCTGGAGCACCTGGGACATCGCGGCATTCACGACCTTTTTGTCCTGCTTTGTCAAACTGTCTGTCAAATCCTCCAAGGCGGCAAAGCTGTTCAATGCAGTACAGAAGGCGCAGGTCTCCTGGAAACGAATCAAGCCTCTGATGAAAACGCCGGAGACGTTGGAGCCATTGCGGATTCCGGCTCCCGCCAGGGTCACGGTCAGGGATCTTTCCTTTGCCTACCCGGGCACAAAGCCGATATTCTCCGGGCTGTCCTTTGACGCCAGCCCCGGTGACATCATCGGCATCACCGGTCCGGTCGCCTGCGGAAAATCCACCCTTGGGCGCGTGTTTCTTTGTGAAGAACCGTATACCGGATCCATCCGGTTCGGCGAAAAAGAGCTCTCCGGTCTGTCTGCTCGCGAAATCTGCGCAATTTTCGGATACCTCGGACATGACCCGGAGCTTTGGAGCGACACCGTGCGCAATAACGTTCTCTGCGGCGACATGGGAGATGCGAATGCCTGTCTTGCCGCTACTGCGCTGGACCGGGAGGTGCTTGCCATGGAACAGGGTGAGAAAACCGTCATCGGCAGCAGCGGTGTCCGGCTGTCGGGCGGGCAGGCACAACGCCTTGCCCTCGCCAGAACCCTTGCCCACCCCCGCCCCGTCTTCATTCTGGACGACCCGTTTTCCGCATTGGACCGGAAAACAGAGGACACAGTTTTTGCCAACCTGCAGAAAAAAACGGGCGGGAGCATCGTTTTCCTGATCTCCCACCGGTTGTACCATTTCCCGCAAATGCGAAAAATCATATTCATGGAAAACGGGAAAGTGACCGTCGGCACCCATGAAGAGCTGCTGCATACCCTTCCCACATATCGCTTGCTTTACGAAAGTCAGACAGGAGGCTCCAACCATGAAACATAAACACAGCGCGGATGTATTTTCTGCCGTTCGCAGAGCAATCCGCAATCATAAGATTCTCACCGTTTGCACCATCCTGTGTGTGGCAGCATCGGTATTGGCATCCCTGATTCCCCCGCTTCTGCTTGCCGACATCATCGACAACCTGACCGGCGGCATCCCGCTCGTATTCACCGCCGCTCTGCTCTATTTCGGTTCCCTTGCGTTGGAAAGCATTTTTTCCTCCGCGCAGGAAACGCTCCTTGTCCTGTTGGGTCAGAAAATGACACATGCCCTCCGCTCCGAAATGTCCGAAAAAATGACCCGCCTGCCCGCCGAAACCCTGGTTGGGCAAAACCCGGGAGAGGTCGCGGCGCGTTTTTCGGGCGATGTGGACACCTTGGAAGCACTGTTCACCTCGGGCATCATCAGCATGGTTGCGGATGCCTGCCGCATTCTCTCCGTTTTGGCGGTGATCGCCGTCAAAAATACCGGACTGGCACTCCTTCTGCTTCTGATTCTGCCGCTTCTGGTCGTCTTTACCCGGCATGTGCAGAAAAAAATGCTTGCCGCACAGTTGGACAACCGCCGCGCGGTTGCCGCCGTTTCCGGTCAGGTGCCGGAAACCCTGCATAACATCCGCACCATTCACACGCTCGGATTGGAACGGTACATGGAAGACCGATACGACCGGCGCATCGGCGAAAGTTACGCCGCCGTGGAAAGAACCAATTTTTATGACGCACTCTATTCCCCCGTCGTACTGATTCTGAATGCCGTCGTTGTCGGCACCGTCATGTTGCTTTCCGCGTCCGGCAAAGCAGAGATTATTTCCCTGTTCGGCATGTCCGTCGGTACGTCCGTCGCCGTCATCAACTATATCTCCCGCATTTTCACCCCGATCGAAAGCCTCGGAATGGAGATTCAGACCATTCAGTCGGCAATGGCAGGCGTAAAAAGGATCAATGCATTTCTCGCCCAACCGGAACGTACCCTGCCGACAGCGCAAACAGACACCGCCCGCGGCGAGGTCGTACTCTCGCACATCACCTTCGGTTATACCGATGTCCCCGTACTGCGCGATCTGTCCTTCAGTGTCCGTGCGGGAGAACAGGTCACGCTGGTCGGCAGAACCGGTGCGGGAAAAAGTACGGTTTTCCGCCTTTTGCTCGGACTGTACAAGCCGCAAAAGGGGTCCCTGACCATTGGCGGCGTAGACGTGTCGGCAATTACCGACCGCGACAGGCGCATGTGCATCGGCTGTGTTGAACAGCACTTTTCCGCTGTTCCCGGCACCGTGCTTGACCAGATTACACTCCGGGATCCCCGTATCACACAACAGATGGCAGAAAAGGCGGCACAGCTTGCCGGCATTGACGACACAATCCGCGCGCTCTCCGCCGGTTATGAAACCGTCTGCACACCGGAAATGTTTTCCCAGGGGGAGTGGCAGCTGCTCTCCATCGCACGTGCCGCCGCCGCTGACCCCGCGGTGCTTTTACTGGATGAAATTACAGCGAATCTGGATGCGGAAACGGAAGCACGGGTTTTGGAAGCGCTCCGCCGCGCGTCAACCGGACGCACCGTACTCTCCATTTCCCACCGTATTTACGAAAATCTCGGCGGCAGAACCGTCGAGATCAAAGCATCCGAAGAACCGGATTCAAAATAGCGTCGACCTCCGGATTCCGGCCGTGCTCCCGGATCAGAGCACGGTCAGAATACCGGCACTCAACGCCGCAACCGCGGCAAACATCGGGATTCCCCGCACAAAGGGACCGAGATGTTTGGCAGGATCCCGGTAATATTCCTTCTCCGGCAAAAACGAAAAGCGGATCCGTTTACTGTTGCGCCACCAAAGCAGATCAATCACCAGCAAATCAAACAGCCCCAGCCCCTCACCAAGCGCAAGGAAGTACAGAAAGGTCGGCAGATAGCCGTTCAATTCCAGTACATTTCTAAGACAGAATCCCAGAACGGAATTCACACAGCGCCAGTTTCCTTATACTTGTCCAATCAAATGATTTTTTGACTTTTCCAGCTTTCGTAACGATTGAAATGCCTTGACTTTCAATATAAATTTGATACAGGAACAAACGGCACTTGATCATAAGGACGATACCGCCGACAGCCAAAAAGGCAGAAAAAGGCAGGGCATATGCCAATAGCAAGAGAATGAATCGATTGTCAAGGTCTAAGAAAATCGGAATGATAAACAATGTCACAGCACATAAACAGCTAACGATTCCGGCATAAAATGAACTTTTCTGCGGTAGTGTCGGCATAACCGGAATTTTCAAATATGCGATCCGCTTTGTGGAGCCATATGGACAGACCAACAAATCCAGGCTGTCCGCATGCGGTTTGCCATCCATCGAACAATATATGTTCCAACAGTAGCACTCTCCGGACCAAGCGTCGGATCCACCGTAATCGGGAAAGTGCGTTCTGGCGCGTTCATCCAAGCGGAGTCAACATGGACCGTCAGGATATAATCCTTCCCATCGGACTCCAATGTATACGTAGCAACGCCATCAGAAGCGTATACGCCATCGGCATCGTAAACTACCGGAGCCGGAATCACATATATGCTCTCCTCATCATCACGCACAATCATCACAGAACCGTCATCCGCCAGGCTTGCAGAAAAATGGTTCAGCTTGAGCCGAAAGGTATAGCTGTACAACTCTCGGGACTCTTTAACCAAAATATTCTCTTTGATCCTTCCACCTACAATTACATACTCCGGATCTGCCCCCTCCAAAATATCCCGGTACAAAATCCGGGAGGACAGGCGCGCAAGATTCACCATTTTCTGCAACTGTGTCGTACCCACGAGCGGTTTCGTTTCTGTTTCAGTCACCACTCCCTGTGTCTTCTTCCGTGGGGCGTCCAGAAGCATGGTAATCTTACCGTTTCCGTCATGAAGCGTGAACAACGTTTCATTTCCCGTAATTTTCTTGGCAAACTTTATCCGTGCATCCGAGGTGGCGTACTCACTGCCATCTTCCGCAAGACGGTTATCAATCTCCTGCCATGCTCCGTCCGCATCTAGGTAATGAACCGGTGCATCATACTGCACCGCCACAAAGGAGCCACCCCCAGACGAAAATGCTTGACATTTTCCTCTCTTCGCCCCAGGATTTCATACACACAATCCTTTGGGTCCCATATCCGCAGAAATTCCATTCGCCGGTGGCATGGTAACAGCGGAATCCCCGTCAGACACATCAGCAAAAATCTGCAGATTTGCCGCCATGATCAGCATAACGAATGCCATAAAAGCGGACACAGTACGCAAACACAATTTCTTCATTGTCTCCTTCGTTTTCTTTTGCTTGATTAGACATCCCCATTATGACATAAATAACAATACAATTCTTTCCTTTTTTGGAATTTTCTATATTTTTGTCGCCATGTACAAAATATATGCATGTGTTTTGTTATAATGGCACAACAACAAATTTTTCTTCGAAATACGGAGAGGGGAACAACTGTAAAAGATACCGGGGCATCATTTTGATATTGAAATAAAAAGAAGCCGGAGATGGCACACAATCCGGCTTTTAATCAACACAAGAACGGTTCTATGAAGAACCCAAAGCAAAGAAAAAGCACGGTCAAACCGTGCCCCAACCTCTTATTCAATCACAACAACGAATAAAGGAAAGATGCAAGAGAGTAAGAAAATCAGAAAC
>ERZ1106976.1631-NODE-1631-length-21944-cov-25.913198_pt1 | contig 21944 bp, 18 predicted proteins | sample MGYA00403687_ERZ1106976 | MGnify/ENA primary metagenome ERZ1106976 (study PRJEB35170, sample SAMEA104062446) | human gut metagenome | biome: human gut; feature: human-associated habitat; material: faeces | place: Denmark | collected 2013-02-22 ... | reverse complement strand
TGTCATCTGTTCGAGTCAGATTGCCGCTACCAGGCCCGTTGGTCAAAAGGTTAAGACACCGCCCTTTCACGGCGGTAATATGGGTTCGATTCCCGTACGGGTCACCAAAAATCCCAGACGTCGTCCGATGTCTGGGATTTTTCGCGCTCCATAAGTCGGAATCAATCCATGTGAAGCTGGCGCGGCGGTGAGATGTAGAAGGTTATGATGTCTCGGCCGCATCTTACAAAAAAGCGGGCGAGAACTTGTAAGAGTGTACAAAAAATAATAAAAACTCGTTTTTTCGTTGACAATCATGAGATTTTACTGTATTTTAGTTTCATAGACATCATATCATCTTCTGAGCGGCTTGCCGCGGGAAAGGAATCCGGATTGAACGAGCAGGTTGAACGCAGACAGCTTTCCAAATGCGATTATGTCGCGCAGGAACTGAAGACGCAGATCATTGCCGGAAAATATCGCTCCGGAGATCAGCTTCCGCCGGAACCGGCGCTTTGTGAAATGTTCTCGGTCAGCCGCATTACGGTGCGGGAAGCGCTGAAAAAGCTCAGCATGATGGGCCTGGTGGAGATCAAGCAGGGGAAAGGCACGTTTGTCAAATCCGTGGATCTTGGCCTTTTTATGAAGCCCATGCTGCAGCTTGTCGATTTTGATGAGATCGATATCGAGACGATCTACTCTGCCCGCGAATATATCGAGGGCGGGATCGCCTATCTGGCCGCGCAGCAGCGCACCGACGGTGAACTGGCCATTCTGGAGAGCATCCTCGGCAAGCTGAAAGCTGCCATCCAGGCCGGTGATATCCTGTCCATTTTTGAATACGACCGCGCGTTCCATGATGATCTTGCCCGCGCGGCGCATAACCCGATCCTGTTCGCCTGCCTGCAGACCATTGAGGAGATCAATGAGGCCTGCGTCAAGCGATACGATAAGTTTCTGATCATGCTCGATGACTGCTACAACGAGCACTTTCAGATCTTCACGGCAGTGGCCAATCAGCAGCCGGAAAAAGCGCAGGCTGCCATGGCGCAGCATGCCAGAAGCTCCAAAAAAATTCTGCTCTGAGAGCGGATCGCCCACGTTTGTCTGAAAAACAGAAAATCCGTGCTTCGCGATCCGCGTTCTTCTTTCCCTGCAAACAGCATATCATCATATGTTTTGGAAGGGGATAATAAGATGCGTCTGAACCATCAAGACTGCCTGCTCAAAGGATATCCCGACGATCCGCTGATCCCCCAGCGTGGTGTGCAGCAGTACGTCTATCCGCGCGGGATCCACAACGCGATCTGGGGACAGCAATGCCGGTCCTGACGGGAAGCTCTGGTATGGTCTTGCGACCGAGCTCTCCAGCAGCGGCTATGTCCGGCTTTGCTCATACGACTGCAAAACGGGGCAGGTGCAGGAGCATTTTCGGGTGGAGGATGTTATCCTTCTGCACGACCGCCAGATCCGCGCGAGCAAATTTCATTCGTCCATCTGCTTTATGCCGGACGGTCGGCTGATCATGACGACGCATACCACCGATAAGAGCCCCTGCCATCCGACATGGATGCCCATCGCCTACTATCACCATCTCTGGGAGGGCTTTGCGGGCGGCCACATCCTGATCTATGATCCGCAGACCGGGCATGTGGAGAATCTGGGCTGTCCTGTTCCGCATGAGTCCATCTACGGGGCCTGTTATGACCCGACTACCGAGAGCCTGTTCTTTACGGGCTGGATCCGGGGCCATCTGTATTGCTTCCATCTGCAGGAGCGGCGCGTGCATGACCTCGGGAAGGTCAGCGAAAACAATGCCTTCCGTCTCGTGCGGGCAAAGGATGGGAAGATCTACGGCTCCTCACGGACCGGGTACCTTTACCGGGTCGACCCGAAAACTCTGCGGATCGAGGATATGGATTTCCAGTTCCCGCACGAGACGTATGACCACCATTGCCGCTATAATGAACTCTCCATTGCGCGGACCGGCCCGGACGGCAGGCTCTATATGGCCGGCATGTACAGCCGGGATTTCTTTGCGCTGGATACCGGGACCGGCAAAATTGAAAACCTCGGTCATTATCTGCCGACGGCGCGCTACAGTCCGGATGGACGATATCTGGCCGTCGGCGCGGATGAGCGGCTCGGAACGGTCCTGATCTACAGCCTGGAACATCTGTAATTTATGCGGCTCGATCCGTGTAAAAATACAAAATAAAACCAAAAGGAGAATGTATCATGAAAAAGACTCTTGCCCTCCTCCTGGCGCTTCTGATGCTGGCGGCTTGCCTGGCAGGCTGTGCGGCGAAGCAGGAAACCCCCGTTGCTGCGGAAACGACGGCCGCAGAGACCTCCAACCAGCCGGTAAGTGAAGAAACCTACTATTACATCTGCCCGCTTGCGAACCTCGAATACTGGCTGGCCCATAAGGCCGGTCTGGAAGACGCCTGCCGTGAGCTGAATGTCACGCCGAAGTTCGTCGGCGACGACGGTCTGGATGTTGACGCCATGTGTGCGGTTATCGAAACTGCGCTCAACGACCCGAACTGTGCAGGCATCGTCATGCAGGCAAACTTTGCCGACGCCTATGAGCCGTATGTCCAGCAGGCCTATGAGAAGGGGATCCCGGTCTGCTATCAGACGGTCGACGGTGTGGACGGCTCCAAGCGCCTGTGCTTCCTCGGCACCGACTATGTTGAATACGGCAAGATCATGATGCGTCAGGCGGCGGAAGCTACCGGCGGCAAGGGCAGCGTGATCTATTCCAATGCACTGTCCGCAGGTTCTGCAGCTGTTGAGGATGTTACCACCGGCATCAAGGAAGAGATCCAGAACTGGCCGGATATGAAGCTTGTTGCGGAACTTGACGACAGCTCCGACGCAGCCGTCGCTGCGACCAAGGTCGGCGCAGCGCTGCTGGCCAACGACAATGTCACGGTCGTGATCGGCGGCCAGTCCACCTCCGCCATCGGCGCTGTGACGGCGATCAAGGAAGCGGGCATGCTCGATCAGGTCAAGGTCATCTCCATCGATCGTGACGCCGCTACGCTCGAGGCCATCCAGAATGGCGAGATCTATTCCACCGTCGCAGGCAAGCAGTACACCGAGGTCTACTACGGCGTCAAGCTCTGCTATGACTACAACCACGGCGCAAAGAACGCGTTCTCTGACGACGACGCGGCCGCCGGTCTTGTGATCGCACCCTCCTTCGTGGATACCGGCGCGCTGATCATCAACAAGGATAACGTTGACAAATTCGCCAGCTTCTCCTACGCGACCCGCTGATGCAAACCATATGGGAACGCCGCAGCGCGCAGCGTTCCCCCTTCAACTGGAAAGAAAGAAGGGAAACGCAATTTGGAAGACCATGTTCTTGAACTAAAAGAGATCACAAAGACCTTTCCGGGCGTCAAGGCACTGGACCGCATGCAGTTCCAGCTTCGCCGCGGCAGCATTCATGCGCTGATCGGCGAAAACGGCGCCGGAAAATCCACACTGATGAAGGTCATTTCCGGCATTTATACGCCGGACAGCGGGCAGATCCTGCTCGATGGAGCGCAGATCCACGTCACAAGCCCGCTCGACGCAGAGCGGAAGGGTATCAGCATCGTGCATCAGGAGCTGTCTGTGTTCAATACCTCCTCCGTTGCTGAAAACATTTTTACGATCCACGCACCCAAAAACCAGCTTGGTATGATCGATTACAAGCGCATGTACCGGGACGCCAGACAGATCCTGGACCAATACGGCTTCCAGGACGTCGGGGAGAAGGCGACCATGCGCAACCTGAGTGTCGGCCGTCAGCAGATCGTGGAGATTCTGCGCGCGGTCAAGCAGAACGCGAAGGTCCTGATTTTGGATGAGCCGACTTCGGCCTTGACGGAAAAAGAGACCGAGGTCTTAATGCAGATCATGCGCACCCTGCATGACGGGGGCGTATCCATCATTTATATTTCGCACCGTCTGGAGGAGATCTTCCAGATCTGCGATACGGTCACGATCATGCGTGACGGCCAGTACATCAAAACGCTGCAGGTATCGCAGACCAGCAAGGAAGAGTTGGTCAAATATATGGTCGGGCGCGACGTCGTGTATCAGTACGGCGCCGGCACCAGCCAGATCGGAGAAGAGGTCCTTCGGCTGGAAAACGTCTGCTATAAAAACTACGTCAAAGACGTATCGCTGTGTCTGCATGCCGGTGAGGTGCTCGGCCTGGCAGGCCTGGAAGGCGCGGGCCGCACGGAGCTTCTCGAATGCATCTTCGGTGTACACCGCCCGGAGAGCGGAAAGCTGTATCTGGACGGAAAAGAGGTCCATATTCACTCCACCGGCAGCGCCAAGCGGCAGAAGCTGGCCTACATCACGAAGGACCGGAAGAACAAGGGGCTGTTTCTGCGGATGTCGATCGCGGACAATATGCTGGCTGCCAACGTCGACCGTCTGACGCGGCACGGCTTTATGCAGTTCAGGGAGGGCCGGCAGGACGCGGCGGAATACCGGGAGAAATTCGAGATCAAAACGCCGGACGTCAACAAGCTTGTCAAGCAGCTCTCCGGCGGCAATCAGCAGAAGGTCCTCCTGTCCATGTGGATCAGCCGCCACCCCAGGATCCTCCTGATCGACGAGCCGACGCGCGGCATCGACGTCGGCACCAAGGAATCCATCCACAATCTTATCCGGAGCTACGCCAGGCAGGGAATGGCGGTGCTGATGGTTTCGTCTGATATGCCGGAACTGATCGGCGCATCCGACCGGATCGTCGCCATGTACGAAGGACGCGTTTCCGGCGAATTGCCGCTGGACCAGATCTCAGAGGAACGGATCATGGCCCTGACCTCCGGCATGAAAATCGATACAAAGGAGTACGCGTTATGAAGCAGCCAATCCGTTATGACCGGAAACAAGAATCCGGTATCCGGCATATTCTGAAAAAAATATTTGCGATCCGTGAAATTGTGATCCTGCTGCTGGTCCTGGTCCTCGGCGTCTTCATGGCCCTGAACTCCAGACAGTTCCTGACGACCGCGAACTTCAAGACCATCGGCAATTATATGGCAAACGACATGATCATCGGCGCCTTTCTGACGATCTCGCTGATCGCCGGCAACACGGACTTCTCGGTCGGCTCCAATATGGGCTGCTCCGCGTTTGTCTGCGGTCTGCTGCTCAATGCGGGGCTCCCGGTCTGGGTCTGCATTCTGGTCGGACTGTGCGTGGGTGTTGCGATCGGCGCGCTGAATGCATTCTGCATCGTGCAGCTGAAGGTCGTCCCCATGATCGCCACGATGGGCACCTGGATGGCGTTTAAGGGCGCGGGCCTTATGATCATCAATTCCTCCACGCTTTCCAACTTCCCGGCTTCGTTCAAGGCCATCGTACAGGACTGGAATCTGTTCGGCGTTTCGACGCTGATCGTGGTCATGCTGATCGTCGCGGTGGTCGCCGCGCTGCTTTTGAAGTATGTTTCGTTTTTCCATCAGGCGTATTTTATCGGTTCTAACCCGGAATCTGCGCGCCTGTCCGGCATCAACGTCACCAAGTTCGTGTACGTGCTTTATATGATCATCGGCTTTTTCGCGGCGCTGGCCGGTATCCTCGCTACCTCGCGCTACGGCTCCGCGCCGGCTTCTCTGGGGCAGGGCGTTGAGTTCCGTGTCATCTCCGCGCTGCTGATCGGCGGCGTCAGCCTCTCCGGCGGCGAAGGCTCTATCCTCGGTACGTTCCTCGGCATTCTGCTGATGGCCCTCATCTCGAATGCCCTGACGCTGTTCGCAATCGACTCGAACCTGCAGAACGTGCTGATCGGCAGCATCATGGTCATCTCTGTCGCGATCGACGAGGCAAACCGCCGCCGCCAAAAGTAACAGACGTATCCGGCTTGAACGGCCGGAAGAAAGAAGCGTAACCATCATATGCAACAAAACGGCAAACCGAAGACAAAAGGAGTATAAATATGGGACTTTATGACGAATTCAGATTCAGACCGGCGTCGTGGCTGCCGCACAGCGAGCTGCCGCTGGAGGAGCTGGAGCGCGTGCGCAATATCAGACGCGAGGACATGGAATATACGAACGAGAACGGATATTCCGTGCGCGTGGTCCTGGACCCGACACTCTGCATGGTGCAGGATATGTTCTACCGCATCGTAAAGAGCGATCTGGAGGATAAGCCCTTCTCCATGATCTGCCCGAACCAGTGGCCGGCGGCCTATTCGGCAGTCGCGGAGATGATCAACAAGTTCAATATCAACTGCCGCAATCTCCACGCTTTTGCCATGGACGAGTGGGCTGACGAGAACGGCAACGTCGCGCCGCTGACCTATGGCGCGGGCCTGGGCTACAGCTTCCTGAACCACTTCTATTACCGGATCCGGGAAGACCTGCGCCCGGCGCGCGACCACTGGCACACCTTCACGAACGAACTCCGGGCGAACGACGCGTATTCCAACGTCATCGACGAAGTGACGGGCGGCGGCGTGGACGTGATCTACACGGCGACGGGATGGCCCGGCCACACGGCATTCATCGATCCGCGCAGCGAGGAGTTCAAGGCTGCCTCCATGGAAGAATTCCTGCAGCTGGGCTCCCGCATCACGACGGAGGTCCCGCTGACGGTCTGCGAGAACTCGCTGTTCGGGCCCATGGGCGCGTCCGGCGACGTGTGGGCCGTGCCGCCGAAGTCCGCGACGATCGGTCCGCGCGACGTGATGCACGCGAAGGAAGTCGTGGAGCTGCACAATTTCGCCAATGCGGACGGCAGTTCGTGGCAGCGCATGGTCTCCCGGCTCGAGCTGTACGGCCCGATCAGCATGGAGTGCCCGGCATCCATCTACCGTCTCAAGAAGGGCGTGTGCTACGTGTCCGAAGCCATCGCCAAGCCCTTCGGCAGCTGGTATAACGGCATCGCGGACAAGGATATCTGAGAAAACGCTGCGCCAACGGAAGCAGCGGCGTTCTGAAATGCTATACTGCCGCCGGCAGGAAGGGCGGCTGTTATAGAGGATCCCGTATCCCGCAGGGAACCCTGCGGGATATCCCGCGTTACAAAGGAGAAATGACATGCAGGCAATTATCAACACAAAGCTGATCCTGGAAGACAGCTATGTCTGGGACGGTGCGGTCACGTTTGAAAACGGGCGCATCGTGCAGTGCGGAAAGCGTGCGGAGGTAGACATCCCGGTGGACGCGGAGCTGATCGACGCGCAGGGACTATATACCGCGCCGGGGCTGGTCGATATCCATAACCACGGCACGGTCCGGGAACACTTTTATGCCGCGCCGCGCGCATGCGCGGACTTTTTCCTCTCGCACGGCGAGACGACGGTCCTGCCGACCTTTTACTGCAATCTGACGCTGCAGCAGATGCTGCAGGGACTGGAAAACGTAAAGACCGCCATTGCACAGGGGGCGGGGAACCTCGGCGGCCTGTATATGGAAGGGCCGTATATGAGCGGCGAGGGCAGCAACCAGAACTCGATCCTCTGGCGCGGGGAGATCCGGCCGGAGGAATACCGGCCGCTGATCGATGCAATGCGCGGCTTTGCGCGCATCTGGGCGATCGACCCGGCCAGACCGGGGATCGAACGGTTCATGCAGGACGTGCGCCGGGCGGATCCGAACGCGATCTTTGCGCTGGGCCATTCGCACGCGACCGCCGCGCAGTGCCGCCGGGTGCGCGGCTGCGGCGTGAAGGTGCAGACGCACCACGGCGATTCCGGCAAGGCGCCGGGCTTTGCGCAGGGGACCATCGGCGCAGGCTGTGACGAATATACGCTGTATGATCCGGATATGTACGCGGAGCTCATCTGCGACGAGACGGGGATCCATGTCGACCCGGACATGCTGAAGATGGTCGTGCGGACGAAGGGCGTGGAGAAGATCATCCTGATCACCGACTCCATGCCGGCCGACGGCGATTATAAAAATAACGAGGCCGACGGGATCGCCTGGGGCCCGGATCTCAATTACGACTACGAAGGGCACCTGGCCGGCAGCCATCTGACGCTGGACAGCGCGTGCCGGAATCTCATGGCGCACACCGGCTACGGCCTGTGCCACGCGATCCGCATGGCGAGCCTGAACCCGGCAAAGCTCCTGGGGCTGGACCGCGAACTCGGCTCCATCGCCCCCGGAAAAAAAGCCAACCTGCTCCTCATCGACGATCTCGTCCACGTGAAAAAAGTCTTCCTCGCCGGACGCGAGGTCTCAGAACCGCGGCCGTAAGGCGCACGCTCCTATATGAAGCTAATGATCCGCGCCGGGGCACCCGCCCCGGCGCTTTCAACGCCTTCCTCAACCGCCTCGCTGAACCCATTACGCAAATCAAAGAGCGACCCGGTATTCTGTCTTTCAGCGCAGAATGTACGATGCAGATCTTCTGCTATGGGGATTTCGAGTCAAAACGGAGTTCACCATTTTAAAAGCATCTACGGAAACTATTTATTCAAAGCAGGAATCCCGAAAGAAATTGCTTCAAATTTTGAAACGCTACTGCAGACATACTGTAATTTCATGAACGGCTATGCAAAGCACCATGATAAGACGGAATTGAATGTACTGGAATACCTGATGTACCAAACGGGAAATATCATCCGTCTGCTGATCACGCTGAAACAGGCCGAACCCGCTCCAGATAATTGAGTTAAACCTATGGGCAGCGGCATAATTACGTTGGGGTCAAAATGGGGTCAAAGCAAGTTTTGTGGAATTGCAAAATGATGCGAAAAGTTAGAAAAACCACCGAATTTCGAGTGAAATACGGTGGTTTTATGGTTGCTGGAGGAGGATTTGAGCCTCCGACCTCCGGGTTATGAGCTGCGGTCAGTGCTTTCGGGCGTTTCCGCCCCGTTTATTCCAATCAGGTATCTGTTCCGGCCCATTCAGCTCCATTGTTTCCACCCGCTCCTCAGCAGTTTACAGCCCGTATGGGTCATGGTTTGGGTCGGCGCAAAAAGCAAAGATAAACAAAAAGGGCAAAAGCCTGCGGCTTACAAGTCAAATTAAAAGGGAACAGATATGACGCGCAGAAATCAAAACAGGCCCTGTAAGCGGCAGTAACTTTCGGCAAAACGTCCAAGTTGGTTTTCATAAAATTCTGCAGCGTCCGGCTGCGGTACAGAAAGGCCGTCGGTCTGAACAAATTTCGCAACGGCGCCACTGTCTGTAAATACACCTGCGCCAATACCGGCAACAACAGCTGCTCCCATGGAGCATGCTTCGTCCAAATGGCTGAGTTTCTGCACTGGAAGTCCAAACATGTCTGCCAAAATTTGCCTCCAAACAACTTCTTTGGCGCAGCCTCCCATGACCCGAATCTCACGAAATTGATGCCGCTGGCGCAAAACAGCGAGGTTCAGCGCCAAATTATAGCTGATGCCTTCCATGACCGCACGCAGCATATCCGCATGTGTCGTAGATTTTTGGAGGCCCAGGAAAGCTCCCTTTGCACGGTCGTCCCACCATGGGCTCCGCTCGCCTAAAAGATACGGAAGATAGATCACACCGTTGGCTCCAAACGGAACCTGTGCAATCTGGCTGTTAATACAGTCGTAGATGTCTTTCCCGTCCCGTTCGGCCTCCAACTGTTCCCGCTGGCAAAGTTCGTCCCGCATCCAGTTATAGGAAACCCCGGCTGCCTGCATGGTGCCAATTGGGAAAACGCTGCCTTTTTGGATACCAGCCAGGTTAAATGTACGCATTTCTTTGTCTAACAACGGGGAATCATCCACGCAAGCAACCCAAGCGGATGATCCAAGGCAGCAATAGCACTCTCCCTTATGCGTCACACCGGCGCCCACCGTGGCAGCTGTGCCGTCGCCGCAGCCGCGAAATACCGGCGTTCCGACCAGTAGACCGCTGGCACGGGCTGCTTCGGCTGTAACAGTGCCGACCAAGTCTACGGACGCCTGGAGTTCCGGCATGACAGCCCGGGAAAGCCCCATTGCTTCGAGGATTTCATCAGACCAGTCAAACTGGTTCAAGTCAAAAGCTCCCGTACCTGAGGCGTCGGAATAATCCGTGCCAAGCTCCCCGGTGAGGCGATAGGCAATATAGTCTTTGCAGTTAATCAACTTTGCAGGCCTCAAATGCTCATTTTCGCAAACCCAGAGCAGCTTGGCAAGGCCTGTGGTTGGATTGTTTCGGGTCCCGGTGATCCGGTAAAACTGTTCATCGCCAACCTGTGCAGAGATTGCATCCCGCTGCTCCACAGCGCGCTGGTCCGCCCAAATCAGCGCCGGGCGCAGGACCTGCCCGTCCCGCCCCAGAAGGACAGCTCCCATCATATGTCCGCTGAAGCTGATGCCGATCACCGCCGCTGGGTCAATCCCGGTCAAAAGCTCCCGCGTGGAACGGCAAACCGCTTCGTACCAGTCCTCTGGTTCCTGTTCTACATGATTTTCGGCTTGATACCGGGTCGGGTAACTGGCAATTACGCTTTTTTCCAAGTGCCCATCGGTTGTAAACAAGGTCGCTTTGTCGCCGGACGTACCCAGATCATGGGCAAGAATATACTGATTCATAGTTTTTCTCCATCCTTTTTAACAGAGAACCGGATCAAAAATCACCTGTTTCATGTTCGGATATTCACCATTTTTCATGGATATAATCATGTTCACTGCCAGATGCCCCAGCTTATCAGGCATTTGATCCACCGTTTGCAGAGAAGGCAGCAGCTCACGTATCAGCGATGTACCGCTGTACCCAACGAGCTTGATTTCATCCGGAATGCGGATTCCATGCGCTTCACAGCACCGCCAGACGCCCAGTGCCATCTGATCGCTGATGACCATCACTGCTGTAGGCATGGTCTTGGGAGAAAACTCCTGAAGCATCCGTTCCATACATCGATATCCGCCCATAATGTACGGCTGATCCCTGTAAATGACAGCGTCACCAGCGTGCCCCATTTCTTCCAGGGCCTGCTCGTATCCACGTTGCTTATCCAGGTAGGTCATATGTGGCACATCAGAAGAAAACAAAGCCACACGCCGATGTCCCTGTTCAAACAGGGATTTAGTAACACGTCTAACCGCAGCAACATCGTCTGTCAGAATGGAACAGACGCCGTAGGCAGAAAGGTCGCTGTAGATCATCACAACCGGCGTGTGTTTAGCCAGTTCAATGATATGCTGGCTGTCTTTCAGGTCAGCGGATCGGGTCCCAACAAAGATATATCCGTCAATGCGCTGCCCACCTAAAGAACGAATATAATACTGTTCCCGCTCCACACTGTCGTAGGTATTGGCCAGGATACTCAAATGGTTGTTCTGAAAACATGCGGCGTCGATTCCCTTGACAACACACGGGTAAAACAGGTTGTCGATATCAGGGACCAGCACGCCGATCGTTTGGGTAGATCGCGTGATCAGTCCCTTTGCCAAGGCGTTGGGTGAATAATTCAGCCGTTTGGCGGCGGAATGGATCCGCTGGAGTGTCTCCTGAGAAACGCGATCCGGTTCATTAAAGGCGCGAGAAACTGTGGCAATGCAGACACCTGCCTCCCGCGCTACATCTTTGATTGTGGTATTCATGGCATGGATTCTCCTGTTGATATGAAATGAACGGGCCGCCGCTTGTGTCCGCGGCGGCTCGGATGTTTACACGATGTCCATGCCCCGGACGCTTTACAGAAGGTCCGGATCAGTCACCATCACAGCCTTACAGGCTTCCGCGGGGTTCTGGACAAAATGCGTCAGCCCTTCCACCGCGTCCTCCAGCATAAATTTCTGAGAAATTAGGGATTTCAAGTCAATCATGCCGGATTCAACCAGGTCGATACACAGCGGGAAATAGAGCGCCGGCACAGCATCAGAGGCACGGATCTGGATTTTCTTATGGTGCACCAGGTTCGAGTCAAAAGAAGCAATTGCGGCAGGGCCGTAGGCAATTCCCAGGAATGCCAGGACACCGCCCAGATTTAAAGTGTGCGTTGCTGTCTCAATGAGAGCAGGGGGCGCCGTCAGCAGCACCTTATCCACGCCGCCCCGGGCAAAGGGGTAGGACTTGATGTCCACTTTGTCCGTAAAAATGATCTCGTCGGCGCCAAACTTCTTCGCCAGTTCCGCACGCTTGCCCGCAGAGGAAAGATCCGCCGCATAAATTTTTCTGGCGCCAGCTTTCTTCGCCATTTGCAGCGCCATCAGGCCAATCGGGCCGAGGCCAAACACCAGGACATCATCACCCAGGTGGATATCAGCAGTTTTGAAGAGATCCATGGCCACGCCCATAGGCTCAATCAACGCGCCTTCCTGGAAACTCATGGTTGTAAATTTCACGCACAGTGCGGCCGGAGCAGTGGTGTATTCTGCAAAACCCATGGTTTCCCGACCGCCAATGTAGTCAATGATTTCGCTCGCGGGACCATCCAGATCCACGCGCCCGTTTCTCGCAGCGTCGGAGTAGGGACGGAATGTGGAAGTTTCAATTACCACAGTGTCGCCCACCTGTACATTCTGCACATTTTCGCCGATCTTTTCCACAATTCCGGAAAATTCATGTCCAAAAGGCGTCCATTCAGTGGCGGCATATTTAGCTTGGATCATCTCATGGCCGCAGAAACCGCAAGCCTTGACCTTGATGAGTACTTCGTCGGCGCCGACTTCCGGCACCGGAACATCCCGCTGCTCAAACTGGAACGGCGCTTTCAGATATGTAGATTTCATATTGTAAAACTTCCTTTCTTCAGTTTACACAATGATAATTAAAAAAACAACTGTCAGGTCAAATCGTCTCCACCATAAGGGACTCCCGCCTGGAGAATGACCGTGGAATAGCTTGTACACTCTCCCGTGCGTACAGAAGCTCTCAGCGTTGGGCCGTTGGACAGCTCTTTGAGCCGGGCATGGGGAATATAGACAATCTCCGCTCCGGTAGGCTTCAGGGCCTTCAAAAGCTTCGAATGGTAACGGGGACTGACCGTTTTCACTTCTTCAGCGACAAATACCTTTTCTACAGTCAGTACGTCTGTCACCGCACTTAAAACATCCAACAGCCTCGGAAGCTGAGGAAGAATCGCCAGATCCACTCGCTCTTTGCCCAGCGGCTGCGGCATTCCGGAGTCTGAAATCATCAGGTGATCCATATGGCCGGTTTCCCCGAGTACCCGTAAAAGCTGTGGGTGCAGAATTCCCTGTTTCAGCATTGTTTTATACGCCTCCATTCGCATAACCGCCAGTGCAGTCTATTGCGTCTTCTTCAATTTATCCATGAGTACAGCGGCAATGATCAGACAGCCAATCAGGATCTCAATGATCTGACCATTGAGGCTCCACAATGTGCCGCCGTTCCGGATGGTTGCGATCAGGATCGCACCAATGACCGTGCCACCGATATATCCCACGCCGCCGCTCATCGAAGCGCCGCCCACAACTGCCGCTGCGATGGCATTCATCTCATAGCCGGTACCCAAGGTGGGAATACCGCTGGCCAGGCGCGAGGTTAGCAGAATGCCGCCCAATGCGCAGAGAACACCAGAGGATACATACACGCCATAAATGGTCTTCCGGACAGAGATACCCGAAAGTCGGGCGGCGTCACAGTTGGAACCCACTGCAAAAATATTGCGTCCAAAATAAGTATATTTAAAAATTGCCGCCGAGGCAAGGATCAGCAGCAGCCAGACCAGCGCCATAAACGGGATTCCGTAAGTCGTAGGCATACCCAGGTTGTTAGTTTTGGTAAAGCCGATTGTGATCTTGGATATTTTCAAGAATTCCTCAGGCAAACCGGTAATATTTCGGGAATCCGAAATCAATAAAATGACAGCGCGGATTATGGTCATGGAGCCAAGCGTGGCAATAAACGGGGGAAGCTTTCCATCGTAAATGAGGATTCCGTTCAAAAGCCCTACCATAGCGCACGCTGCCACCGCAATCAGCATGGTCAACCACATATTGAACCCGTGATTTACCGTCAGCAATGTCACCAGCATACCCGCAAGGCCAACATTGGCACCCACAGAAAGGTCGATACCGCCTGTAATGATCACAAATGTCATGGCCAGCGCAACAATACCATACACAGATGTGGCTCTGGACAGGTTAAAGATATTCTCATAGGTAAGAAAATTGCCGTCCGTGGTGAGAGAAAGCACAACCATCAATGCCAGAAGCACCACCAGTGCGATGCCGTAAGATCTGGTGATCTTATTTTGCAGGCGCGCAAATAGGCTAGGTTTCTTGTTTTCCATTGTTATCGGTTCCCCTTTACAAATTTGAAGCTTTCCGCAGGATATATTCTTCATTGAGCCGGCCATCTTCGGTATAATATTGGTCTTTTTCCACAATACCCATGGATTTTCCCTCTGACATCACCAGCATCCGATCCGATAGCCCCATGACCTCTGGCAGATACGAAGAAACCAAGATGATTGCCTTTCCCTGCTGAAGTAATTCGCCCATCAGACGGTAAATTTCCACTTTGGCGCCTACGTCCACGCCCACCGTCGGCTCATCAAAAATGAAAACATCGCTGTCCCGGCAAAGCCACTTGGCGATCACCACTTTTTGCTGGTTGCCGCCGGACAAATTCTTACACAGCTGCTGTACCGACGGCGTTTTAATGGCCAACGCATGCCGGTATTCTTCTGCGCGCTGGCGTTCCTTTTTCAAATTGATGATGCCGCTGCGGCTGATCATGGGATAGGAGGCCAAGTTCACATTTTTTTCCACAGACAGGCCTAAGCAAAGTCCTTCCTTTTTCCTATCCTCCGTTAAAAAAGCGATGGAATTTTCAATGGCCTCCATGGGATGGCGGTGATGAACCGATTTTCCAAGAACCGTCACGGTGCCCGCTTCATAGGGATCCGCGCCGAAGATGGCCCGGCACACCTCTGTCCGTCCGGCGCCCACAAGGCCGAACATTCCGAAGATCTCTCCGCGATGCACCGAAAAGCTGATATCCTCAAAGATCCCCTTACGGGTCAATCCATTGACTTCCAAGACACATTCTCCCATATCCGGACGCGGCAGGCTGTAAAGATCTTCCACGTCCCGCCCGACCATCATCTGGACCAGCTTATCCTCATCTACCTCGCTGGTTTTGACGGTATCGACATAGGTTCCATCTTTAATCACAGTCACCCGATCGCACAGCTGAAAAATCTCCTCCATGCGGTGGGAGATATAGACAATGCCATAACCCTTTTCACGCAATTGACCAATCATACGGAAAAGGAGCTGTACTTCCTCGTTTGCCAGAAGCGCCGTCGGCTCGTCAAACACAATGACTTTTGCGTTTTGATAGACTACCTTTGCAATTGTAACCATTTCCTGCTGACCGATGGTCAGCTCATTGATCCGTGCCTTGGCATTGACTCGGATATTCAATTCATCAAGCGTTTTTTGTACGCTCCGATACATGGTTTTCCAGTCCACTCGTCCGCTTTTTCGCGGTTGGCAACCCAGGAAAAAGTTTTCCGCAACTGTTAAATGCGGTGCCAGGGTCACGTCCTGGTATACGGCTCCCAATCCCAGCGCTCTGGCCTGCTGTGGATTGCGAATGTCCTGACGCACGCCGTCGACAAAAATTTCTCCCGATGTAGCGGTATAGGCGCCCATCATAATTTTAATCAGCGTAGACTTGCCCGCGCCATTCTCCCCTACCAAGCCATGTACTTCGCCGGGCAAAATTTCCAAGCTTACGCCCTTCAAGGCTTTGACACCGGGAAATTCCTTCTTAATATCCACCAATTTGACCAGCGGTTTTCTCTGTTCCATTGGTTTTACCCCCTGTGTTCATATAAGAAGGGGCAGGATTACTCCGGCCCCTGTCTATGTTACTCGTACAGTTTCAGAGAAAACGGATCGATGATGCCGGCCATATCCTCCGAATCCACATTGGTGGAATCAATGATAGCAACACCGGTATCATACTTTTTATCAAAGTCTTCATGGGTCTTCTCACCGCTGAGAAGTTCCAACAGAGACTGGCATGCCGTATAACCCATTTTGTAAGGATTTTGTACGGCGATGGCTACAATACCACCTTGGCGGATGGAGTCAACCTCGGCAGGGTCTGCGTCAAAGGCCACAGCAACCAGCTGATCGCCCAACTGGTTCTCGGAAAGGAACTGCGCTACGCCGTCACCGGTGGCATTGTTAGAAGCAAAAAAGCCCAGCAGATCGTCCTTGTTGCCCGTATAGATCGTCTCGGCGGCACTCAGGGATTTCGGGATGTCGTTGTCCACATACTGGGGCTCCATGAGCTCAATGTCGGGCGCGATCTCCGCCAGCTTATCTCGGAAGCCGCCCTCGCGGTCCACCAGGGTCTGCACACCGGCCATGGCCGAAATCAGTCCAACCTTGCCTTTGAGTTCCACGCTGCGAGCGTTCAGTTCATCGACAAAGCGCTGTGCCAGCTGCTGTCCAGCCACGTAGTTGTCCGTAGCGTAGTGGGTGATATAAGCGTCCGTAGTCGGCTGATTGTCCATGGTAACAACCGGGATCCCTGCCTGCATGGCGGATTCAATACCTGCATTGCAGTTATCCACCAGAGTGGGTACCACGGCAATACCATCAGGATGTTTGGTAATAATGTCGTCAAGCATCTCGGTTTGCTCTGCCACATCTGCTTCGGAAGTGGGGCCATAAACCGTCACAGACACCTTGTCGGAATTTTCATACTCGAAATTTTTTGCGCCGACAATTAACTGCTGCCAGTAATCAGAGTCAAGGGCCTTTACAAGAACCGCCAACTCATATTTTTCATCGGAAGATGTGTCAGCAGGAGCTTGTGAATCCGCAGATGTGTCACTTGATGCAACGTTGCTGCCGTCCGCCGGCGTCTGTGTTGTTCCACAGGCAGCCATGGAGAACACAAGCAGTGCGACCAATAATAGTGAGATGAGCTTTTTCATTTTAATTTCCTCCCAAATGTTAAATGATAATGATATGGTTTTCATTTAATATCTTAATCTTAAAAGTCCAATATACGTATTCTACGTAAAATTGCACTTTATATTCCGATATTTAATATGTTTACAGATCGCATATAAATGAAAACCTTTTCATTACATTTGCATTGTATCACGGTTTATTTTGTACTGTCAATTGGTTGAACTTCTAGTTTCTCTACTTCTATTTTATATATTTTGCATAAATACTGATCTGTTCCTATGAAATTAAGCGGCTGGTTGCCAGTTAACGTGTGACAAACCTGCTTATTACAAGCGGAAATGAGTTTGCAACCCATTCCTGTAATAATGTGAAAATGCCGCCGTAGTTTTGAGCCTACGGCGGCGTTTTGGGCATCTGGCAATTTACATAACTCCAGCTTCTCATCGAGCCATCCACCATGCGGGATAGGGCAGCGACTGGTTCTCCGCAGGTGCCGTCCGTTCCGCCAACTGCCTGGCCCGGCGGAGCTTCCAGGCAAAGCTATCCAGGCACCGGTCCAGTAAACGCTTCAACGCCTGATCCTTGGCTTTCTCTACGCCGGACTCTCCCATCCGGTTTCGCACAGCGATCTCCCGCAAATCCGTCTTGGGATGGCCGTACACACCGAAGTACCGGCCAAGGATGTCCTGCTCCGTCCTGGAAAGCTGCAGGAACTCTTCTTGCAGGCACTCCATAGTCACCGCGCGGATCACAGCGTCTTCTGCTGATCCGGATAGCTGGCTTGACGCAAACCACTCAAAGACATCTCCGTCATCTTCCGGGCTTTGCAGGTCATTGACAGAGAAAAAATGCGTGGGATAGGCAATCGCTCTGGCTGCTGCATGATAGGAAACACCGAGCAGTTCACAAATCTCACCGATCTCTTTTCCGTCCCGATGATATAGGCTTTGCACCTTCCTCACCAGGCTCATACTGTCTCGATCCAGAGCAAGCGTTCCCATGCTGCATTCCGGATGACGCCGCATGGCTCCATCCAAAAACGGCGTGATGTAAGTGGTGAACCGGCCTTTCTCAGCATGATAGCCGCCAGTCCGGACACATTCCACCAGCGCCAACATTCCCGCGCTCTCCAACTCGGAGAGCGTTTCTTTTGCGTAAAGCCCTTGAAAGCAATAAAAGCATCTACGGAAACTACTTATCCAAAGCTGGAGTCCCGAAAGAAATTGCCTCAAATTTTGAAACACTGCTGCAGACATACTGTAGTTTCATGAACGGCTATGCAAAGCACCATGATAAGACGGAATTGAATGTACTGGAATACCTGATGTACCAAACGGGAAATATCATCCGTCTGCTGATCACACTGAAACAGGCTGAACCCGCCCCAGAAAACTAAATTGCTCTATAGACAGCGGCACCAATTGGGGTCAAAATGGGGTCAAAGCAAGTTTTGTGGAATTGAAAAATGATGCGAAAAGTTAGAAAAACCACCGTATTTCAAGTGAAATACGGTGGTTTTATGGCAAGCTGCACCCTTTTAGATTCCATCCAAATTATTGGCTTTACTACAATTTCATAAACGTGAATTTTATTCTTACTTTTAGAATTAACGGAAAATGGTTGTTCAAAGCCTCAGATGAAAGGTGCAAGCCTATTAGACGGCAAGATCTTCCTGCTTGTATAGAATTGAATCTAACTCTGCATCACTGATGAAAACGGACTTCCGTGTTGTAGGACTGCGATGATCAGCATGAAGCTCCTGCACCATGCGAGGATATTCATACCCCATTTTTTTCAAATACGCTTTTGTGCCACTACCCCTTACTTCGAGATCGTAGAGTTCATGCTTTGTTGGTGGTTTCCAAATTTCCGCGCCGTTGCTTTTTACGACATGGTGGCAATAGTCAGTCCGCTCGTCGAGATGTTCCTGCTGCCTGTAACGAAGCGCGTAGGTATATAGCAGTTTTCCTGGAGAGGACAGCATCTTTTGACCTACAAAGACCTTTGGAACAAGAAGCGTATGGAATTGCCCAGCCAAAAAATGTGGGAAATCGTAAGTTACCCAACTGTGCGTATGGGCATCCCATGTATGAGCAACATGATGCTGAGCTTCAGGAAGGGGAATGTGCCAAGCATCATACTGTGCGTAAGTGTAGTCCACCAAAACAGAACGTATGATGTTTGTCACCAAATCAGAAAGGCGGTCATAGTGGAAGTTTGGAGTCCACAACTGCAAATCCACCAGTTGAGTAATGAGTTTGTTTTCGAACAGTCTCATTGAAATCATTGACTTAATAATGGGCATCAAGATCTCAGGTGTGGTTCCTCTACCACAGGAATGCGAACTAGACAATCCTAGATGAGTCTCATTTGGTTCTCGACCGTAGGAAAGCAAGTGATACATATCGACCTCATTATGTGCTGCAGCCGCACGGCAAAGAACGGCAAAAAAGTCGTTAATGACCTCGTCGGCCATAATAGCAAAAGGATGCTGACTTAAAGCAATGCGTTCAGGGTCGATATATAATGCAGTATCAGCGTCAACGCGGACGTCAACGAAATCAATATCGGCATGGCTACTAACAGCTATGCCAACCAGATTGGTGTAATTCATCAATATCCTCCATTTAACAATTCATATTTTAGTCACCTTTCGTAATTGAATTTCTCGGAGGAGTCTTGTATAATAACAGTGACTAGGTGATACAAGTCTCCCCAGCACATTGTAGTGTGCCACCACTACTGGTCCCGTGCATCGATGGTATTGCCAATTAAGAATTTCTCTGAATGTTCGTCTCATTCAGAGAAATTCTTTTTTATTGCCACCGATATTGCACTCTCATTTTGCTCACCTCCTCCCGCCCCATACTCTAGGGAATTTATCTGTGTCTCATTATATATCGCCCTCGCAAGAATGTCAACAAAATTCCGACACGAATTTCCTATCAATATAATTTCGGAAATGTGTTGCATAAATCGTCAGGCATGTTATAATAGAATCGATAAACGGAAAGGATGACCCTTATGGCTAAAATTCGGCTGACAATAGAAATTTCAGAGGCTATTCGCGAACTTAGATTACAAAATAAAATCGCATCTAAAGAAATCGCCGTGGCGTTAGGGCGCAGCGCCTCATATGTTTCAAAAATAGAAAATGGCTTGATAAAGACAATTTCAGAAGACGAGTTTGACTTGATTTTGCAAATTGTTTTTCCTGACACCAAATCTGCTCAGGAGAGATTGGACAAACTGGTTGAGTTTCAAATTAACAAATACGGAATTGATTCTTCTGAAGATAAAGCATGGTTCTACAATATGGATACAGTTTATCGGTTGATTCCTATTCCATCTGGATTGATATCAGAAATAAAAGATATTCTTGTAGAAACTAAAATGAGCATTGAACAGCTTGTTGCAAGAATCAACGCTAACGAAGATATATCCGACTTCGAACGTAATAATCCGTCCTTGCCATTTAATGAATGGATTGAGAGCAGTGATAATGATGCGAAGCTGATTATAAGAATGCGGTTGAGTGTAGATCAAGTTGAGGATATTTTAAATGGTTCTATAAAAGTATGTAATTTTGTAACTATGCAGGCTATTGTGCATTATTTATTTAAAGCGAAAATGTTCGCAGGTAAAATTGAATTGGATCACAAAGACTTAAAAACACTTCAAAACACATGGTTGGAATTCTTGGATAAGCACAAATTTTATACACTGTCACGCAAAGAAAAACTGCTTTCACAAACGCGATCACAAAATGAAGTTAAAAATATTTTGAATGAATTTGATTTTGAAAATCAAGAAGCGATAAACTCAATGCTAAAGTTTATTAAAATGTCTTCTGACATGGACGTATATACGACCAATAAATCATTGAAACAATTTACAAGAAATATGGCGTGGGATTATAACTTTATGCTTAGGTTAATTGGTTTTGATTATGCCGCAATAGGCGAATGTAGTTTTTCAAATAAATTACAAATGTTGCGGGAAATTCGTGAGATAGTCGGCAAATATAAGGATATGCCTGAGGCACAAAAAAAGTTGGATACATATCAAGATTTGGAATGAGTAAAGAGCAATATATCCATCAGTATCTATTTTGCCACGCACACCGTCCTCTGGGTGGTATCACATTTTGACACTATCCTCCAAGGGGGATTTTTCACAGAAACGTGCGCAGATCCCATTTGTATGTTATGGAGGTCGTCTCTAAAATGTAGGGACGACCTCCTTGATGTCTTTCTGCATCTTGGGCGTAGGTTTTCTATAACGTTTCCTCGATCTCATACCCGCCGCCGAAAATGATCGTCAGCTTTCCATCGTTATGTACCTTGATACACTCGATCATCTGGCGCACGATGCTATCGTCGTACTGCGTTTCATTCGCATTGCGCTCGGCGATGATGTTCTGAATTTCCTCCAGCCGCGCTTGGCGGGAGCCGTCCTTGTGGATGCTCTCCTGAATTGCTGCGATGCGGCGGTTAAGCTGCTCGATCTGATCAGAAATGCCTTTGAATTCATCCTCGCTGCTTTCCACATCCTTTCCGGCCGCGACGGTTTCGTTGACAAGATCCAGCATCCGTTTGTTCAGCGTGTCGATGCGGCGCGTGAGCAGGTCAATTTCCTCCGAACCGCCATTTATGCCGATGGCTTCTCCAATGGTGGCTTTCATGAGCGTCAGGTATGTGGACTCGTCCTCTGTGTGAAAGCGGTTTAACGCGCGGACAACCGCTCCGTGCAGGGCTTCTTCCTCTACGGTAATAGAGTCCTTGCAGTGTTTCGTTCCATAGTCCAGACGGCTGATGCACCGCCAGACGATTTTCTTTCTCCCATGCGCGGTCCAAGTGACGCGCCGGTAGCGGCTGCCGCATTCCGCACATTGCAGCACCTCGGTCAGCGCGTATTTGGAGTATTTTCCGGTTGCGGTGATGGATGTCTTATCTGACTTTGCCTGGAGTGCCTGCCTCCGGATCAATTCTTCCTGTACGCGGTTGAACACCTCACGGCTGATAATCGCTGGATGATTGTTCTCGACAATGTACATGGGTGCTTCGCCCTGATTCGCTTTTCGCGTTTTGGAGATGCAGTCGACCGTAACGGTTTTCTGGAGGATGCAGTC
>ERZ1106976.1630-NODE-1630-length-21947-cov-6.915951_pt1 | contig 21947 bp, 24 predicted proteins | sample MGYA00403687_ERZ1106976 | MGnify/ENA primary metagenome ERZ1106976 (study PRJEB35170, sample SAMEA104062446) | human gut metagenome | biome: human gut; feature: human-associated habitat; material: faeces | place: Denmark | collected 2013-02-22 ... | reverse complement strand
CATGCTAATGCAGCGAATCATTTTGGGGTGACGGATCCAGGTGCCCAAATAAAAAATTTTTAACCTTATATAAAAAAATCAAAAAAATTTTCAAAGAATCCTTTATTTATGGGCTTTTGAGCCACCTGCTATTTTTATCATCTAATAAAAAATTTTATTTTTTTCCAAAAAATTGCGTTGGGAAAATTCAGGTGTAAAATAATACCACCACAAAAGAAAGGAGCCGATTTCATGAGAAAATTTCAAAAAAATCATATCCGAAACCCGACCAAAAAAATTTAAAATGAACTTTGCGAAACCAAAATCAAAAACATTCAAATTTAGGAGGAAAAATATATGTATACAACGGTTAGAAGTTTTATTTTTTCAAGGGAGACATTTTTATTATTAAATGCAGAAGCAGTGTATAGAAAAGAAGAGGAAGAGGATCTGATGGAAAAAATTGTTTTTGATCAGACTTTGCCGAAAACGAAATTGTTAAGAGATATATCAGAGAAACTTCTTATGCATGTTGCCGAAGAAGATGACGAGGAAGAAATGGAAGAGGAGCAGAAGTATGTGACTGAATGTATCTTGACCGGCTTGGTATGGCTGGAAGAGCATCCCATCAAAAATCCGGCACCTATTTTAAAAATATTTCTGCAATCCGGTGCTGAAAAAAACACACCAGAAAAAATACATAACCGGATCATGAATACCATCAAAAATTGGGAAAACTATAGAGATAATCCAAAAACCTATCAAGTTTTAAGAAAAATTTATTTGAGGGACCGGCTTAATCAATACCTCCCTTGGTACGAAGCCATCAAGTTTTTAAAGAGGATTGAGACAGAGTAGAAGTGTGGCCACACAAGTGGCTACCTTCGCTCTGTCCGAGGAACATTGACAAAATATCCGAAAAATGGTATAAAATAATTAATCCTTTCAATTTGAGGGTTAATTATTTACTATGAAAGAAGGAGTCGGTATACCGGCTCCTTTTTTTCGTTCCCTGCACAAAAGGAAGAGGCAAGAGGCAGGGAAATTTCTATAAAAAAGAAATATCATATATCCAATCCCTGGTCTTTCTGCAACTCCTGTTGTTTCATCTTTTCTAAATACTGCTGATTATATTTTTCCGAAAACCGTTTTAACCGGAAGGCTTCCTGATCCGTAAAGTTATGCTGATATCCATCCGGTAATTTAATCAATAACTGATTTCCTTTTCTCCAGACAGTCGTATCAAACATCTTGCCATCCATGTGTCCCTTCGCCAAAGTTCTTCCTCCCTCTTTGTGGAAAGAAGAGATGTAAATCTGAGGTTCTTTAGGGATCTCCAGTTCAGCCTCCGTCATCGGAAAAAAATGCAGCGTATGAATGTCTCCAAACTTTGACCTCACATTAACTAAATCCTGATTCCAGTCCTTCGATACCGGAAAATGTTCTGAAAACTCTGTTTCAATCTGATTCTCCTTTAAAAAATCTTTCATTTTCTGCACTGAAATTTTCCCAGCCTCATCATTATCCGGAGCCATGAGGATCTGTTCATAGTTTCCCTCTTTGATCCTTGAAAAAATACCTTCCAGCTTGCAGCTCCCGGTCAATGCATAATAGTCATATTCCTTAAAATCATACCCCTGTGCATGAAGCACTGACATGACCGATGCAGCATCGATGACTGACTCTGATATGATCAACTTATTTGATCCGTTGTGTATGTAAAAACCTTTTTCATAATCGCATCCCGGAACATCTCCGACAAACCGATTTTGTGTACTGGTCCCACGCAGAAATCCATAATTAGGATTTCCCACATCATCATATCCGACAAAACAGCAGTTATTACGGATATCCTGATACAACATCTTTCTACTCACAAAATCCTGCACTACATCCGGTTCTAAAAAACGGCTTTTCAAAAGATAAGCATAGACACGCCTCATATTCTGTCCACGCTCCGGGAGTTTTAATTCCCTCTGTATTGCCTTTTTTTTAGACTGTTCTGCAGCTTTTTTATCCGGAGAAAAAGTCGGATAGTCCCGGCTTAAATCCAGATTCGCATATTGTTTCAATTCCATAAATGCTTCATGAAAATTCATTCCATTTACATTCATGGCAAAGTCGATCACGCTGCCTTTGGTTGTTCCTCCAATCCCACTGTTTCTGTAAAAACAATTTTTCTTTGGATCAATCCGGATAGAGTCTATTTCCTTTAAAGAAATGTATTTACCTTTTTTAACCGGAGTATAACCTATGGAAGCTGCATAGTCCTGAATCTTTATCTGTTCCTTCATTGCTTCTGCAACCATTGCAGTCTCTTCCCTTGACATCCATTGATACGGCATATATATCACCTCTTTTCTTTTAAATACTCAATCCATCGTCCATATCCATGCCATGATCCGGGTGAGAGAGTGCTGCATCCGGATTTTTCATAGAAGCCTCTTTTATCATACGATCCAGAAAAGACTCCTTTTTCATGTTCAATTCTTCTGCCGGTACATGACGCTGGACACAGGCATCTAAAGCCTCTGTATAACCATTGTAAATAGAATACACATCCGAAAAGATTTTGTCCAACTCTTTTATCAGAGCATCCTCCCCCAATGTACTTATGATCTCTTCTTTTAAGGTGCCGAAATGTTGTGCAAGATGTTCTTTTCTCTTATCTACAGGCATGATTCCAAACCTTGATTCCATCATAATGCCAACACAGTCCCCTTCAAATTCTATCTGTGCCAGACTTTTTTCTCCTGCATCACGATGTATCATTGCATGACCTGTCTCATGAGCAAGAGTAGAAAGCCTGTGGGTATCTTCCAAAAGATGATTGATCGCAATCTCATTTTTAGAAGGTACATAATATCCCCTTAAAGTAACAGATGCCATATCTTCAACCCTGACCGGGCAGGAGAGGGCAGTAGCAGCAAATTCACTGACTGCATCAAACAGCCTGGCATGATAAACTTCCGGATATCCCATCGTAACCAGTTCCGGGTACCGTTCTTTTGGAAAATCCGTTTGTGAAATATCAAAAACATTGCCAACCTTAAAAACTGTCCGTTTTAATACTTCAATTTTCTTTTCCTTATATGCCTTTTTCCATTCCGGGGATGCCTCGCTTAATGGAACAATCTCAGAATCTTTCTTTAAAAATGTCTTCTGAACCGGAACAAACACTTTCATTCCTTTCTGCCCTTTCCGGATATTAACCCCCATAGATTTCCAATTCAAAAATGACTGCACGAATGATGCTCCCCGATTCTGTGAATAAATCAGCATGGTATTTTTCACAGAATAACGATAAAATTTAGAACTAAACGCCATATATTCGGCAATAGCTTCCGGATTTGTAATATAAGTTTCCGCCATTTGAAAAATCATGTCATGCATCTGTCCTTTCATCTGCATAGACTTTTCCATCCATTCTTTTTTATCGAATCTTTCCTTTCCCATTTTCTACCTCCGTTTCAAAAATATACTATAAATGAAGTATAGTATATTTTTGGAAATATCTCAATAGAAGAGCACAAAAAAAGAAAATCCTGAAATATTCCAAGATTTTCTTTTCTTATTGCAATTTTAAACTGGATGCTTTACAATAGTTCCAGAAAAAGTATTAACACACGGCATCTCATACTTCAAATAAATAATAGTGCTGCATCATCGATGACAGCCGAAATGTTTCTTTATCTGAAAAGAAAGTAACTGCGGAAAACAGTTACTTTCTCTTTTTTATGGCTTCTGATCAGTCATGACACATCGTAAATGGGTGACTTATTGTATTGCATATATTTGTTTTTCTTTTTCGTTGACAAGGATCTGATCATCCAAAATGCTACTATCCGGCATAGTTTCAATATATTCATCAATATCAACATCTGTCTTTTCGCCATTAATATACAATGCATATCCACTTTCCAATTTTGTTTTTAACTCTGATTTCTGCAGCTCCACAACCTTTTTTTCTATATTATGCTTTGACTTAGCACTCTCATTTACAATATAAAAGGTTGAACAAAAAGTATGTACAGCCAAGAGCACTATAGATATTATAATAAAAACAACTGATGCAATGTGTTCTCTTATCAGTCTTTTTAGTGACTCTATAACTTCCCTTATTGCTAGTTCCTTTTTCATTTAACTTCTCCTTTATTCCATTGATTTATTGCTGTTGGAATGTCTGCTTTTTCAGTATGTCTCCCACATACACTGCAAACGGCAAATGCATTGTTTACCGTTTCACTATTATAATTTAATTTATTCTTTGTATATAGCAATACTGGTCTTTCTTTACATCCACAAAGACATGGTTTTAAATCATCCCATGGATAATGACACCTTCCACTACTTGGTGTTCCCAAAATACTTGCATCTGATTTTAAAGTTGTTTCTTTTTTCCAAAACATATAGATCCACCTGCGTTTCAGTCTTGTGTTCCAAGCATACTATACAGCTCATAATTGTAAACGACATACTCTGGATATCGAATCTGTACTGCCTGCCAGAAAAACGGTGCATAAGAACAGCAGAACAATTCTTCTACTGTATATTGCCGGCATTCAAGTAGTTGATCTTCTACTGTATCTTCTTCATTCACACTAGGAGTTCCATTGCAATACAAGTTAAATGCCATACGAACAACCTTAACGCTTCCACTGGTCTGCCATCCGTCATGTAAACATTCCGGCTTTACCAATCCCGTCTTAAAATCATAGATCCTGTTGATATGTTCTCTCGTATCGTTATTAATACCAAGACAGTAACAAAGTGCTTTATGGTACACGTCCTGCTCCCGTACCTCTTTTAACTTCTCATAATAAAAATTTTTGTGCTGTTCACTGATAAATATAATTTTTTCTTCCATAGCTGATATCTCCTTCCAATTATTTACTATATATATAGTATAACATTTTCTTAACAAAAATACAATAAAATTGTACTCAAAGGAGCCACTTATTTCAATGATTTTTTCTTTTTTATGGAAGATTTGTCAACTCTTATTATGTCCGCTTTTTACAATCTCTGTAAAATCTGACCAATCTTCTACTTTAAAAGCTCTAATATCACGAACACTATTTCTGAACCATTCAATCTTTGATAATCGACTGATTGCCTTATATACCGTTGTCAAGCTATTTTCATTGCTTTTATTGATGTAGACACTGCCATGTGTCCATTCAAATCCAACATTGCCCAACTCATGCCTAACTTCTTCATAAGCACAATGATACGAATTACCATACTCTTTCTTTAAAACTTCTAAATTTAACTCAAAAGAAATACCATACATTTCCTATATTTCCTCCTATACTGCTTTCCTGCCAAACTCATGTTAACTGATCCAATGCCCGGATGTCCTGTTCTACAAACTCTTTGACAATTACAATCCTGCGTGATAATATAATGTTAGAAATAGGTACTGCCGATAGACGGTTAGTCCGATATAAAGTCAAACAAAAATAGCTGCTTCACTTGGACATGGGCGGCTATTTTTGTGGTTTATCATTATCTTTACCGAATGTGTATCCGATACTAAAGCAGGTCAAGCCGAAGCTAACTACTGCAATGAAGTCTACAATACTCATTGGCTTAGCCCTCCTTTCCACTGGATTCCATTTTCAGGTTTCTATGTAATCAGAGGGTCACAGTCCCTCTGCAGAAGGACTAACCGCCTACCGTTATGACAGTACCCAAAATATATTATATCACATTTTTACAAGTAGCACCATTATCCGACTTTGCTTTGAAGCACAAAAAAGACATCTTTTCGATGTCTTTTTTGTATTTCCCTATATGCTACTTTACTTTTACCGTCTTTTTGCTGCTCCAGGTTCCGTAGTATTTCTTTCCGCTTATCTTTTTGTAAGAACGGATCCGTACATAGTATTTCTTTCCGGTCTTCAACTTTTTAATGGTCTGCTTCGTGGTCTGTTTCTTTCCGATCACTACATTCTTTACGTTCTTTTTGAACTTTTTGTCCGTGGAATACTGCACCTGATAGCCGTCTGATCGGTTATCTTTCTTCCACTGCACCGTCAGCTTTTTCTTCCCGGAGGACAGCTTCTTAATATCACGCTTTCCCGGTACGGCATAAATGGTTACTTTCTTCTTCTGCTTTTTATAAGCCGATGTTTCTTTTGCCGTTATGGTAATCGTTACTTTCCCGGTTCCTTTGATCTTCACTTTTCCTTTACTGTTTACCGTGGCAACCTTTGTATTACTGCTCTTATAGGTAATCTTGCCTTTAGCTTTTGGTTTTAAAGTAAAGGAAGAATTATACGCTTTCTTATAACTGGAAGAGATACCCGTTATCTTCTGACCTGATTTCTCGGTCTTCTTTCCAGAATCCGTTGTGTCATCTTTTTTCTGATCGGTTTTTTGGTCTTTCTCTCCAGAATCTGTTGTGCTGTTTTTTTTCTGTATCTCAAAATAGGCTACTGTCTCTCCGGTATAATTTCCAATCCCTTTAATGATCGCTTTTCCGGTTCCCGGTTTCGTATTATCAGAATACGATATCGTATAATCGGTTCCCTGTTTCAGCTTAACAGAACCATCTTTTATAATCACTTCCGGTTTTAAGGATTTTCCAGTATAGGTACAATCAGCCGCTTGTGCTGAACACTCTCGAATGGCTTTTGTAAATTTTAACTGGATACTCCGACTTATGACCTGTTTTGTTTCTTTATCTGTATATTTTGCTGTTATAGTGGCTTCTCCTGGTTTATATACTTTCCAATCGGCTGTATGATAGTAGTATTTGTCACACACACCTTCTGAACCTTTCTTTACACTGATCACAGATGGATCACTGCTTTCCCAGATGACATTTTCACGATATTTCGCGTCATACGGATAAATATTTAATGTCAGCGAACCTCTGTTTTTCATATCTGAAACAATTCTTTCAGGATTAAGATTACATCCATACTCCATATCTATTTTGGTAACACTTCTTTTTACACTAACATTCAGATTTACCGTATATTGATCATGAACAGTGCCGGTAATTACACACTCTCCATTTGCTTCTCCCGTAACTGTCACCTTTCCATTCACACATTCCACTTTTGCAATGGAATCATCGGAGCTTTCCCATGTCACAACATCCGTTGTGTCTTCCGGGAAAAGCTGATAGTCGATCGTACAGTTTTCCTCCGGCTCTAATGTGATGTTCTTTGTCCTGCTTCCATCAGCAAAGGTTAGATCTGTTGCCGGTGTCAGGTATGCATTTCTTTCTTCTGCAGATAATTCGGACTCCAACAACACACTGGTGTTTTCCGAATTATAAAAGTCATCTGCCGATCCAATTGCTTCTTTCATTGCCTGATTCTTAACAATGATCTTACAGTTTGTAAGACTGGCAAATATATCTCTTACATCAACTTGTGAAGGTTCGGTAGGGCAAAATACTATCGTTGCGTCTGAAAGTCCCGTAAATGCTGATATGCTGATAAAACTTACCGTATCAGGAACAACAATCTTCCTTAGATTTTTAGGCTGATAAAATGTTCCTATTGCGTCGACATCTCTCGGAATAATATATGTTTCCTCTGGCTTATTTTCCGGATAACGCTCAATCATTGGTTTCCCATTATCTGCTGCATACCGAAACAACACCCCATCCCTGGAAAAATAAACCGGATTTCCTTCTTCCACTGTGATCGATCTCAGTGATTTTGTTCCATCAAATGTAGTTATCACTACATCTCCGGGATGCCCCATATGGATCACTGTTGCCGGTATATGAATGGTTTCCACCGTTGTATTCTTATAAAATACCTCCTGCTCCAGTGAGGTTACCGTATGACCCTCGATCGTGGATGGTATGACTACATCCTTATCACTGCCCGTATATTTTGTGATCTCTGCCGTTCCATCTGAATATAATTTACCTTCCCAGTCATGCTGTTCCTGAGTGCCGTTTTCAGCCACGTTTTCCGTCTCCGTGGTAATTTCCCCACTTAATTCATTTTCATTGCTTATTTCCGCCTGTACGTCCTCAGAAACACACTCCGCTGCAGGCTCCTCATCCTTTTTTTCTTTTATGGAATCTTCTTCCTGAACTGCCTGTATGGTGCTCTCTTCCATTCCGGTATTTTCGGCTGCATATACCAGTCCGCTGTTTGTCATGCAGAGTGATACTGCAATGATCCATGCTGAAATTCTCTTTGCCCCCATAAAAAATCTCCTTCCACCTGTTCCCCGTTATTTACTATGTTTTCTGAAAAAAAAGAAAAATCTAATCTTTTTTACTGTTTTTTCCATTATACCACATATTCCCTGCTTGGCAAGAACTTTTGTTCGGTTTTTGCTACCTGCTAAAAATAGCATGTTCCTCAAACCCTTATAAAATCAGCATTTTCACAAAAAAAATCCTGCCGGAGAATATCCGGCAAGATCTTTTGTATCACTATTTTTTGCAGTCTGCAAATTTTTTCAGGAAGGACTGATACCCTTCCGGTGTTGTACAGGAGGAAATCCCATTTTCTTTAATATAAGACTGTACATTTACTACATCTTTACGTTTAAACTCCCATACCTGCTGTGGGGTTTTATTCCAACTTCCCGTTCCTTCGATCTCTTTGGTATAGGCTTCACCAAATATCGGAAGCGGATCTGTTTTCTTTGGATTTTCCCTTTTGTAACTTACGGCTTCTTCCAAGGCTTTCTTATAGTCTTCGTTCTTTTTCCAGATGGAATTATCCGACAGTGTATTCAAGTATTTCTTACTGATAAACCTTACCTTTCCTTCTTCCGGTTCTTTTGGTACGGAACGGCTGTCTATGATATGTACCATAACAGTCTTCTTCGTAACATTTCCGGCAGCGTCCTTGGCACGATAAGTTACACTGATATCTGCACTGTCTTTTAGCTGTGTAAAATCACTTTCCTGATAATCACACAGATCAAATACCGTATGATTTTTTTCATCATTCTTTTTTTTCAGTTTTCCGTCTTTATTACCGGAACTCTTTAATTCCTCATCGTAAGCCTCCGCAGCATCCAGCAGGCTGTCACGGGTAATCGTTCCCTCCTGTGCCTCTTCCAGTGTATAGTAGCGGTCATATGCCTCGATCACAGGTCCCATATCCCATATGGCTCTCAGATTGATGTACGGAATCCCATTATAAAATGTCCGAACTCCGACAGGAAGCGGTGCTCCATAAACAGATCTATCCTCTTTCAGATCCATAAGGCTGTCCTTTGGAAATTTTCCATAGTCAGAAGCCGGGGCATTGTATGTAACATTATTTTCTTTAGTAGCATACTGCATTAACCTTGAACCTAAAATATCTGCTCCCAGATCATATCTTTTTCTTCCTTTGTTTTCTGCAGCATCTTTATCCATACTCCATCCTACCACGGTTCCGCTTACTGTCTGTTTGACTGTCTTCCCTGTTTCGGCATCCACATACGCATCTACTTCTTCTTTTTTATCGAAATGCTCTGTTTTTGGATCATCTGCTTCTTCCAGGTTGTCATCAAAAGTATACTCAAGACTTTCCGGATGACCAAGCTGATCCGCACCCTCATCGATGAAGTCCAAGCCTGCCGTCTGTTCATTTCCGATATATGCTACTTTAAAATTTTCTTTCCAAATGGCATAAAGCGTAAGGTCTTCATGCTTTGTGTAGGATGTTCCCGGATCGTATGTCTTATCTCCCTTGCCATCCGGTCTTGTATCCCATCCGACAAATTCATATCCTAATCGGATGAATGAGTTTTGTTTGATCACATAGGTTTGTGTATATTTCTTTTTCTCCTTTTGTACCGTTCCTGTTCCATCATTCGCATTGTAGATGATATCTCTGGTCTGCTCTTTCCAGACAGCATACAATTTTTTATCTGATGAAACGACTACTTCTGCGTTCGGTGTATATCCTTTATCTGCACTGGAAGCATTTTTATTGCTGCTCCAGCCTAAATGATCATAACCATATCTTTCCAGTTCCGGCAGTTTTACCGTTCCATCCGTCCAGTTTGCATAAAGACTGACAACGGCTCCCTGTGTGCTGCTTAAATTTCCTACACTCTCCTCTGGTTTATAATCTATCTTTGTTCCGGTACTGCTCTTCATCCAACCGTTAAAAGCTGCCGGTACGGTTTCCGGAGTCGGCGTTGGTACCTTTGTATCTGTACATTTTTTTTCAAACTGTACTGTAAACTGCCGTACATAAGTGTTTGAAGCAAGCGGTTGCCGTTTATCATAGGTATGTATACTGTTTTCCATGCTTCCCGATGTTGCCCCGTTGCCATGATATTTTACCTGATATTTAATCGGTTCCCATACTGCATAGAGATGTACCACTGCCCCATTGGTATCTGCAAGATTTTTTACGGATGCCTGGTTTGCATACTTAACTTTTCCATTTGCAGACGTACTCCATCCTTTAAACTGATAACCGGTCCTTACAAATGCATTATTACTAAGATTGACGCTTTTATCATATTCTGCCTGTGTATCATGTATCGTTCCTGATGTTGCTTCATTGCCATGATAACGGATCTTGTAACTGATCGGATTCCAGATCGCATACAAGTCTCTATGTGTAGATGTATCATTTGCAGATGAAGGACGGATGGAATAGATATGTGTACCATGTTTGATCGTATTTCCATTGTATTTATCCGGAGTAGTTGCCTGCTGATTCAATGACCATCCCTGGAACAGATATCCCGTCTTTTGTGGATCGGATATGATGTCTACACCATTTAAGTCATCCGATACGTTCTGTATCTGATAATCACTGCTATTACTTGTATTTCTTTTGTAATAATGAATATCATATCCGTAAGATGCCCTAAAATAGATGGATGATGATGTAGAACCGATTCCCCATCCTTTCAGTTTTTTATCTCCAACATCACGAAATGGTTTAGATGCCCCTACCGGATTTGCTACCATGAATTTACCGTCCTTATATCCACGTTTGGATGGAGTCAGCCATTTACTTTCACTTGGGTTTGTACAAAATGCTGTCTTACCGTCTATATGGTCCTGAATTTTATAGGTATGGGCTTTTCCATCAATGAAGCACATGGCTTCTGTGTTACTTCCCCTTTTATTTTTATAAACTTTCTTAATCATCTCATATACCGATCCGTCATTACAAGAGCCATAGAATCTTGTATATAACGGTGTAACGGATGATGTTGCTGTAGACGTTCTGTTTGCATTGTTATCACACATCAGGTTAAATACGATATGATGATAAGGAACGCTTACATTATCATAAACTTCTGCAGGATTATAATAACGTCCTGTATTATCCGATGCTCCAAGAGGCTGTACATCCTGTATCTCTACCTCCGGTTTTTCTTTTTTTATGGAAGTCTCTTCCGATGTGTTTTCTCTTTTTTCCTGCTTTTCAGCGTCTTTCTCTTTTGTCTCTTCTGATCTTACCTCTTCTTTTTTGGCTTCTTCTGTCACTTTATCCGGTGCATCTCCGATACGTCCGTTTCCAAAGTATTCTGCAGATGCCTCCGGCATCGATACGGCTTTTTCTTTTAACTTCTGATAACGTTCTTCTATGCTTATCCCTTTTCCAAAAGATGCAGCTACGCCTGCTGTATATGCACAGGAGATCGATGTTCCTTTTACGGTCATCTGTTTTCCTGACACCAGTACGTCCCTTTCTCCATAGGAACAAAAATCAACTGCTCCGTAATTTGTATACTCTGCTGCTTCTTCTTTGTTCTTTATGGAGCTGATCACTGTTACATACTCACTGTTAGCCGGTGCGTATTCCCGGATATCCGTACTGTCATTCCCTGCAGCACAAAGTGTCATGATATTTCTTTCTTTTGCCTCTTTTATTATCTCATCCAGTGCCGGTGATATCGTTTTTGATGATACTCCCAAAACGATCATATCTGCTTTCTGATCTATGGCACTTTGAATGGATTGATATATGGATGAAATGCTTCCCTCTCCCTGGCTGTTTAATGCCTTGATCGGAAGTATTTTTACTTTTTCTGCATTTACTCCATTCTCTTCCAATGCTGCTATGATTGTTTCTGCCATAGCTGTTCCATGTCCATTATCATCCATCGTAGAACCGGCATCTCCTGTTCCGGATAAATTTACCCCGGTATCTTCTATGTAAGCAGTAACAGAGGCTGTTCCAGCATCGATCCCTGTATCCGGAAGAGCGATCCTAAATATATCATCCTCCACCGATTCTTTTGGAATTTCTGTATCCGGTTCCCCCGGTAGTGCTTCCTGTTTTGTTTCTTCTTCTGCATTTGGTAGATCTGTCTGATCCGTTTCCGGTTCTTCATCTTCCATATCCGTTTTAGATGTGTCCTCATCCTTTTTTTCTTTTATGGAATCTTCTTTCTGATCCGAATTTTTCTGATCGGCTTCTTCCTGATCCGCCTCTTCTATATTTTCCTCTTCGGGATTTTTTTCTTCCTGATCGTCTGTATCTTTCGTCTGGATTGTTACCTTCACATCCTGATCAACATACTGGACATCTGATGAATTTATAAAACTTTGATATGCGTTCTTTGCACCTTCTTCATTTTCATAGGATAACAGATATGTATTTGTTCCAATCTCTCTTTTATCCATTGCTCCATGTATGTCCAATTCAGGATTTTCGGATTTTACTATCACATTCTTATATGCAGCTACTGTATTTTCTGTTGTTGTGTCTGCATGAACCATGGATATTCCCGGCTGCGTCAGGAATACGGTCATGGCAAGCAGGGCTGCCAGTCCTTTTTTATATCTCATGCTTTTACCTCCAATCTGCATAGAATATCACATCTGATGTTATTTTCTGACTAAAATCTGCCTTTTGTCCTGTCTCTGCATTGATCCACCCGGAAAAGGTACGTCCATCCTCATCCTCCGGTTTCTGTGGCTCGATCAGATCAGACTCTTCTGTCAGCGTGACCTTTTTATATAAATCCTCATCCCTTCGTTTTTTATCAAGGTAGAAAATTTCACTATATCTGTTTTTTTCTTTTATGGAATCTTCCTGTTGATCCAAAATGATTGTTCTCTTGCAGCTTACTCTTCCAGGATTTCCATTAGGATGCTTATAAGAAGATGTCACTTCTGCAGAAAGAATCCCTTTTTGATAATCCGCTTTTAAAACCGTGACGGAAATATCTGAATCGGAGTCCATCTGTAGCATCAGGTTTTCTATAAAAGCTGCCTGAAATTCATCATTGTTTGTATAATTGCCCTCTTCCTTTGTTTTCTGTCCTGCTGCTTCCATAGCAGTTGTGATTCCATCCTGAATCTCCGTCTTTCTCTCTGTCTTTCCCTGTATCGTATACAGTGTCAATAAAAGAAGAATTACAATGATAAATGCTGCCAGTCCGGTTATTAGGTTTTTCATTTATTTCTATGCCCCTTTCCTGTTTACTGCAACATAAAAACTAATTTCTGTCTGGTTATTGTCCTCATCTTTTCCAGATACCTTGATCTGGTAGAACCCTGACTTTGGAAATTTGACAATTCCTTTTTCTGAATCAACAGATGCCTCCGATAATTTGGATCCATCTGAAAGTAATACTTCAACTTCAGGATGTTTTATTTCTCCATCAGAAACTGCCTGTGCCAGAGTCTTTTCACTTTTTCCTTTATCTTCTTTAAGATTGATCTCTTCAAAGATGCAATACTCTTTTTCTGCTTCTTTGGAACTCTTCCCGGTATATTCCAAGATTGGGTTTGCCAGGACTGCTTTTTCAAATGCCGTTGTATTAGAAACTGTGCTTTTATTTTCTTCCACGTTTTTTCCCAGCTTTCCGGCAATCCCCTTATTGTAAAGTCCAATAACGATCAAAACAGCAAGGATTGCTATCAAAAATCCTGCCATGACCCGAATGAAGTTTTTCATATCCTGCAGCCTCCCTTACATTCCATATAACCACTTTGAAAACATTGTTGCTGCTGCTGAAAAGCCACCGCCAAAAAAAGCACCGGCAAATACTCCGATCATAATAACTGCTCCTCCGGCTTCTATCAATGTTTGTCCATGTTGTTTTATAAACTCTATCATCTGTTCTAACGCCTCCTATGAGCTTAAGTACCGTAGCAATATACTAAATATCCCTATCAGTGGAAGATATAATGCAATTTCTATCATCACTCCACCTATCTGCTTTATTATGCTTTGCATTAATTTACGTTCCCCCTTACTGTATGTGTGCTTTTTGATCCTAAAATCGGAATGGAATAATCATATGTCAGCACTAATTCTGCACATTCTACATCCTGGGTATCTCCAATGCTTCCGCTTTCATTCTCACCATAAGCAGCACTCTGCTTTCCACTCTCTTTGCCATACACATTAACTTCAAGAGCATAACCATTTTCCTTTGCGGTACGTCCCACTTCCTGAATGACATTTCCGGAGAAATTCGATTCCGCAATTTCTTTTTTTGCTGAATCCATAAATCCCCTCGCAGAAGAAGCGTCCAGCTCTGCCGATATTGTCCCGACCGCAATATATGTGATCACTGCAGCAATGAATAGTCCTAAAAATCCTTTGATAAACGCATCCATTCTTTCTTATACCCCCTTTATAGTCCGGTGCCGATGTTTCCATATGCCGTAAGCAGGATCAGACCCAGATCTGCCATCATTTTTATTCCTGACGGAATTACCGGGTAAAGCATATATACCATGATTCCGGCTATCTTGTTATTATTTTTGATCTTTTCACTTTGTATGGTCATTTCATTGTTTTTGTCTATGATCTGTAAAATCTGCTCTTCCTGCTTTCCCCCAAGTCCTTTAGAAATCGAATATAAGATTTTCATGCTTTCATGTACTTTAGGTAAATCATAGATTTCCAAAAACTCAAAATATGCATCCGGATCTGCAGGTTTCATCTGCAGTGTTTCACTAAATTCTTTTAAAGGGTACTGCAGTATTTTTGGAGCATTTTCCATGGATTTATAAATTGCCCCCTGTACGCTTTCTGTTTCCATTAGCAGCGTGATCTCAAACAGCCACTTTGGATAATCTCTTTCTACCTCTTTTTCTATCTGCTTTTTCCTTTGCGAATATTCCAATTTATGCTGATTCAGCATCAATACCGTTATCGGAATGCCAATGGCAAAGCATACCAATGATCTCGTAAATGCATAACATACAACGGTAATACACATTGGAATGACCGCCCATTTGATACTTGATACAATTTCTTTATGTTCATCGTAATTTTTAATATATTCGTAATCTTTCAGGATTTCCTTTTCATCGCGTTCTTCTACTTCCGTAAGCCAGTTGACTGCATTTTTTTTCATAACTCTTCTGAACAATAAAAAGATCAATACAAAGTTTAATACTACCAGTCCACGCTCTGCCATCTGGGTCATGATATTCATTTCTTTTGGAAGGAAAAACAGAAGTATTTCCGGTGTAAAAAACAGGGTGATCATCGACAATATTACTGATACCATCATATTTTTCTTTTCACTCCTGCATTGCTCCGTAATACTGATCCATGCATTTCTGCGTTTTTCCAAAATCTGTATGGACTTTTCATAGTCCCCCCCTCTTGTTTCATTCCTGATGAGAAAATCATGGAAAAGCTCCATTTGTTCACATCCATACTCTTCTGATATGATGTCTAAGGCTCTTTTGGATGCATCTGGCTTCGTATACTCTATTTCAATCTCACGGAGTGCCCGTTGCAGCGTGTCTTTCATATCCCCATCTTTAAATAATTTCTCCGTGTCTTTTAGGGACTGATATATTTTTCCTCTCTGCCTGTATGCTCCTTCCATCTGCTCAAGGTAGACACAGGCATCCGTAAATCGTTTATATTCCATCTTTTCTTTTTGAATATTTTTTAAAATACCCGGTATCAAAAGAAAGAGACAGATCATCACTACGATTCCAAATACTACTCCTAATTTTAAGATTCCTGCTATGAAAAGACCTCCAAAGACGGAGATCCCTATATTTTTTATACTGATTATTTCTTTCATTGTTATGAAACCGCCTCCAGACTTTCTTTTTTCATTAATTCTTCCAGTTCCTCGCAGTAAAATGCATTTGATATTCCGCTCTTTTCCATCCTCAACTCAATATCTTCCGGCAATACGATATCCTCATTTTCCAGTTTTCCGTTTCTTACGATCAGATTACAATAGTTTTTTCCATTCTCTCTTGAGAAAAATCCAATCTGGCTGATATATCTTTCATATATCTCTTTCTGTGGATCGTAACGTGTTTCTAATAACACCCCTACATCCATTCCTACATAAACATCATTTTCCAAGCGTTCTGCATCCTGTTTATTCTCCAGCATATTTAAGATACGGTCCGGTATTTTTCTGACATCATCTGTATGTAATGTGGTAAAACCGGAAATTCCTGTTGTCCAGCATTGAATCAGGTATTTTACTTCTATGGAACGTGTTTCCGACAACATCACTCTTTTAGGTGTTAAACGCAAAACCGTAGACATTGCATCTGCGTAAGAATAATGTTCATTGACACGAATTTCCATACAATCCTTTCCCGGATTAATTTCATGATAATGCAGCTCCAATGTGTCCTCTACTGTGATAACTTTCTCTTCTTCCGGAATAAATGTTGTCAAAAATTTTGCACATTCGGTCTTTCCAACACCCGGTTCTCCGCAAAATACCATATTCAATCTTGCTTTTACGCAATTTGCTAAAAGATGCAGCACTTTTTCTTCGCAATAGTGTTCCTGAATTGCTTTGCCTGGCTTGATCCTTTGTTCCGGAAGTGTTTTCCTGATACAGATACCGGTACCTGTTATTGCTACAGACTTATGTACGACCGTGATCCGGTAATTTCCGGTTTCTGCTTCCAGAGTAGGATTTGTAGCTGTCAAATTTTCTCCCAACATATTTGATACAGCAGCCGTAAATGACTCTATAAAATTTTCTGTAAGCTGTTCTACTACATCTTGATCTGTTACTTTCACCCTTCCAACATTTACATCACGGATCCACAGATCACGACCATTAAAATCAACATCCGTGATATCATCTCTTTTTAAATACTGTAAAAACGGTCCATATTGAATTTCTGTAATTTCTAAATTATCCATTGTCTTCATCAGCCTCCTATAAAAAATTCCAAAGCAGATACCCCACTTTGGAATTTTTTGATCAATCGTTATTCCATCCAAATTTTGCTCTGTGCTTTTTCATTAAAGGTTTCTATAAGTCCTTCAAACACTCCGTTAAATACTCCTGCTTTGTATATTGCAATAATGACGCCAATGATAGCTATTACGGCTAAAATTTCCAATATTACTTCTCCATGCTGTCTGATAAACTGGATCATGTTTTTAATCTTCCTTTCTCTATAAATTTTCTTTATATAACAACTCTGTTACTGCTTTGTGGTATTCCGGATTGTCCTTCATTTTTTCATATGCTTCCTTTGCAGAATACCTTGGTCTACGGTTACGATTTTCCCGCAATGCTTCAAAAACATCCACAGTATGTATTATTTTTGCATATACGCTGACTTCTTCTGTCATGACCGGGATGGGGGTCAAATGCGGTGCATCCCTTCCATGATGAAATAACACTACTTCTGCTATCTTATCCGGAACCTGATTCTCTAAGAGAATTTTATATCCAAGATACGGATGCAGGTTCATTAATTCACGTTCGATCTCTGAAAAGGACTCTGCTTTCCGAAACATATACTCATTGATCAATGTCTTTCCTATGTCCAATACCGCACACGAATTAACAAGTATCTCTTTTTCTATCGAATCCTTTTCTTCTAAATATCCGTAAATTGTGATTGCTGCTCTGTTCACATTACAACAATGCTCAAAAGTTTCATCATCCATTAGATTTGTCAGCTTGGATATTGAATCCAGGAGTTTCATCTAATTCCTCCATTTCTTCTTTCATCTGTTCTAAAAATACTTCCCTGACATCTTTGTTTAATAACGAAAATGTTGCTATGCACGTCGCTGCTCCAAATACAAGAAACACCACTGTCATAAGAACCGTTTCTATCATCAACACCGCCTTCTTCTTACGGGCTTTTTCTTTTTTTATGGAAGTATTCTTATTCTCAATAAATGATTTTTTAAATTTTGCTTGTTTCATTTTCTGTTTTTTGACAGTAAAACCTTGATTTTATGCGGGTTTCAGGCACCTGCTATTTTTAGCATCATTGAAATAGATCTAAAATACCTTTTCTCATTTCCGGCTCGACCTCCTGTAATGGAGTGATATACTCTCCATCTTTCACAATAGATCCAATAGGTGCCTCATTTTCTTTTGCATCAATTACTGCCAGCTTTCCCTCCTCATTCTGCAGAACCGCATAATCTTCCTTATAATGCCCGATGATGTTCCAATAGGCTTTTAATACCTCTTCCTGATTCATGTTTTTTCTTACCCTCCTTTTTTCTTGTACGTCCTTTTTTAGTTACTTTATTCATAATCCCTTTTACAGGAATTATCTGCTCATATATTCTGGTATCTGTAAGGCAGAATGGATCTTTTACTTCTTCTGAAAATAAAACTGTCCCTATATCCTCAAACTGTTTTACGATCTCCTGCTTTTCATCTTCTGCTGTAAATGAAAATATAAAAAATGCATCTTTATAAAAATTATTTTCAAGCAGCTCCTGTGTATATCTCATTTCTGTTGGAAATGATCCGGTAACAAATATCTGTATATTCTTCTCTAAAAAAGACAATTTGTTAAAATCGGTATCTGTATAGACCCCGTAATCATAAACAAAATAGTCATAATCCATTTTTAAGACATCTGTCAGCCTGTCCTTTTTAAAATAAATGTCTGTATTCTGGAATTGGATCAGACCGATCTCCTGATCTACATACTGGCAGTTATACCACTCATAAATATCTCTCCAGAAAGAGCTTCCATTCATCTGTATATAACAGGCTTTATACCCTTGCAATGTCAGATACTTTACTATCTGCAGTGCCTGTGTAGTTGTTCCTATCCGGTGGCAGCTTCCTGCAACACTGATATATTTTCCCTGGAATGTCTGCTCTTTCTGTTTCTTTTGTTCCTCTTCCACATCAATAGGGGAAGCATTGCTCATATTATTTTTTTCATAATATCCGTTAATACACTTTTCAAAGGTATCTTTCTGTTCGGATAAGGTTGCCTCCGTAATAAAATACTTTACCTTTCTTGCCTTTAACTGCATGATGACTTCTGACTTCATGCTGTATCCGCAAGCCAAAATAACAATTTCTGCATTATTGGTATTCTGTAAACGTTTTATTTCTTCTGCAAGTTTCTTTGCCTCATCATGGTATTGCTCAATATCAAATACCATATAAGAACAATTCCCATATGATAAAATCTCATTTACCTGAGAAGCAATATGTGCATCCTCCGGCACATATACGGTTTCTTCCTTTAATCTGCTTTTTGCTACCTCTTCTGCAAAAAAGCCCTTTTCCTCCTGTCCAATAAAAATAATCATTTCTTTTCCTCTTTTCCGGGTTTCTTTGACAATTTCTTTTTCAACACTTCTATTTTTTTGTTACACTCTTCCACGTTCTGTATATTGGTTTTCTTTTTCTCTTCCAGATTTCGGATGTTGCCATATGCTTTTTTTATAATGTTATCTGTGTTTTCCTGTTCTTTTTCCGTTTGAAACTCTTTGGATTCTGTCAGTTCTAAAATCTTTTCTGCATACTCTTCCTGCTTTTTGGTCTTGTCCTGTTTTTTCTTCCTATTCCAGTGGAGAACCACTGGAGCTTGCGTAGCAAGCCCGGCTACGCCGTGATAGGAAGAAAAAAATTTTTCACCACCACATCCTGTCCCCGGTACAACCAATTCAATAAAAAAAGAAAATTGGCAGGGAACTAAATCCCTGCCAACGCTTTAGATCGCCTGCTATTTAACTAACTCATTAACACACTTTAATCCGATCCGTTTTTTTATCGTAAAGATAATATGTATCATCTAAAACCTCATCCCTACGAACTGCTTCATAATTTACATTCTGTACCATTTCTCTATAAAATTTCGATTCGCTATCGGTATTCTGCTTCAAAACAAGCACCTCATGTATAGAGGATGGAAGAATCACTAACCTATCTGCTCTCAAAATTTCTGCCGTTTCTCTTAAGACATCCTTATAAAAGATTGTTCCGGCTCCATACAACTTGGACTGATTGGTCAAAACCAATGTATTTTCTACTGCTTCACAAGTCGGAAGTGTTGGAAACAGTTCTTGTAAGGATTTTCGCCATACCGGAAAAAGTCTTGGTGTATTCTGTTTTGCAAATGTAAACAATTCTTCTTTCGTATAATGTAACCGTTCCATATGAATATTATGAATTACAATAGAAGCCTCGCCCTCGTCCTCGTCTTTTACCAAATTATTAACATTTATCGCAATTATCATAGCTAACGATTCGTAAGTCATATGCGGTACATCCTTTAAAAGTTCTTTATTTCTTTTTTTATTGATAATTCTAAAATAAACGTTTTCTTTGATGTTTTCATCAGAAAGCAACTTCTGTAAATCAAAATTTTCTTTCTGTCTGTGGCTCATCAATATTTCAATAATTTCTACAGCAATGTCATCTATGCTCTTTCCGCTTTCAAACTCTTTGAAAAAGGATTCTAAATATAACACGGGAGTTATATTTTCATTTGTCCTTTTAATCGTTACGGCTTCCAGTTCCAAGCCATTGTTTTTCATCATAGAATTGAAAACAACTTCGCCATCTGTTACCCTTTCCGTGATTTTTCCTTTTAAAATCTCCTTGAATTTTTCCATTGTAGTTTCTCCTTTCAAAATTGTTATTATTTACTACATATATAGTATAACATTTTAACTAGAAAAATACTACAATTTCAGCCAAAAAACGTCGCACATACACCTTTAAATTTTTTTCTTTTATGGAATATCTCTGTGTTCCGGAGCCTGCAGCATACCTTATGCCGGTACTGTTCATCCATTGCACCGCACCCCGTCGGGACCCGAAAATCGAGCTGCTGATGCTTTGGACAACTTAGGACAGAGGTGGTTGAGCGGAGGGAGCGAAAACGCATCTGTTCTTAGTTGTCCATGCTAATGCAGCGAATCATTTTGGGGTGACGGATCCAGGTGCCCAAATAAAAATAAAAAGCTCAAACCCTTATAAATCAAGGATTTGAGCCACCTGCTATTTTTAGCATCTTTTATGCAAAAGGAAGTTCCTCATCTATTCCATCCGGAAGATTCATGAAGCCATCTCCTATTGCACTGCCTGCTGCATTTCCATTAGCCGCTGCAGCACCTGCATTGCTAGCACTCGCCGACTTGCTCTCTGCAAATTCCTGTTCTTCGACTATCACATCCGTTGTGTACACTCTCTGTCCGTCTTTGTTTGTGTAGCTTCCGGTCTGGATACGTCCGGTAACTGCTATCTTGATTCCTTTATGGAAATACTTTTCTGCAAATTCCCCAGAACGTCCAAAGGCAACACAATTAATAAAGTCCGCTGTCTGTTGGTCTCCGTCACGTCTGACTCTTCGGTCTACTGCAATCGTATACCTTGCAATTGCCATTGAGTTCTCTCCTTGTGAATATCTAACCTCCGGATCTCTTGTTAACCGTCCCATCAATATAACCTTGTTCATCTTTTTCCTCCTATTCTAAATACAAAATCTTTAAGTTAGTCGGTACCTGTTGTAAGTCATCCAATGATTCCGCTTTTTCCAAATCTTTCCTATGGACAATATAAATTCTTTCCCTTGTTTCGCTTGGACTTGCTTGCTCGATATAAGCCACAGCACTCTCATAATAAGCAAACGCAGCACAAATTGAAAATCTATCTTTTTTATCGTCATACTCCTTACCTTCAATTTTATAACCCACTAGCCAATTCAATTGTTTCTCAATCTTCATTTCTTTTACCATCCTTTTCTTATTTACTATATATATAGTATAACACAAAATAGCAAAAAATCCATAGAAACAAGGAAAAAACATCCAGTAAACCGGCGGTTTATTTTT
>ERZ1106976.1627-NODE-1627-length-21956-cov-4.492900_pt1 | contig 21956 bp, 27 predicted proteins | sample MGYA00403687_ERZ1106976 | MGnify/ENA primary metagenome ERZ1106976 (study PRJEB35170, sample SAMEA104062446) | human gut metagenome | biome: human gut; feature: human-associated habitat; material: faeces | place: Denmark | collected 2013-02-22 ... | reverse complement strand
CCGACTCTATGGGACGTATGCACGGCGACGCGCAGTTTGCAGGTTCCTCCTCGGTTCCCGCTCATGTTGAGATGATGGGACTTATCGGCATGGGCAACAACCCGATGGTAGGCGCGACGGTTGCTGTTGCGGTTGCCGTTGAAGAGGCCTTCAAAGCTCAGAAATAAGCCGGTTTACCTGTTCTGACAAATAATCAAATAATTCCGGGCGTCGAAAGCTGTAAAGCTCGGCGTCCGTTTTTAATGATCAAACAGCGTCTGCCGGATAACCCGCCCCCGATGATTGCCGTCTGAATTACGGAACGAGAGTTGCTGTGCTCTTTGGATCAGCCGAATTGGCTTTTTTGATTTTTCTCGGTTGTTTGTCAGACATTAAGTAAACGTGAGAACAGGATATTGCTTTTTCAGATTATTTATGATATAATGATAAAAGACGGTACGGAATCATGCAGTATCCAATATTCGGTGGTTTTGTCCGCATTAACAAAGCCGCGGGGAGTTGCTGTGTGATTGCGAATCGAATTGTCATAACGGAAATAAAAAACGGAGGGATTTTTTCATGAACGCATTCAAAAAGTACATTGCGGAATTTATCGGTACGTTTGTGCTGGTGCTTTTCGCTTGCGGAACGGCTGCCGTGGTCGGCTGCTCTGCGGAAAACGGAACCGGTTATTTACTGACGGCGCTTGCTTTCGGCCTTGTGATCGTGGCGATGGCGTATTCCATCGGAAATATTTCGGGCTGCCACATTAATCCCGCAGTTTCCATTGCAATGCTGGTGAACGGAAAAATGTCGGGAAAAGATTTTATCGGTTATTTGATTGCTCAGTTTACGGGAGCAACAGCCGGAGCCGCCGTACTTATGGCGCTGGTTGGCAAAGAGAGCGGACTCGGAGCCAATGCGTTATATAAGGGAGATATATGGCTGTCACTTTTAATTGAAATCATTCTTACATTTGTTTTTGTAATCGCGATTCTCGGCGTTACATCAAAAGAAAGTAACGGTGCTGTTTCGGGTATTGTTATCGGTTTGTCCCTGACCTTAGTGCATATTCTCGGCATTTCGTTTACCGGAACGTCAGTCAATCCGGCACGTAGCTTCGGTCCCGCGTTATTATTAGGCGGAGACGCTCTGAAAAATGTATGGGTGTTTATTGCTGCTCCTCTGATTGGCGGTGTTCTTGCGGCTATGACATATAGATTCCTTTCTTCAAAAAAAGGAAACTGATAATTCAGTCCTGTTCAGATATTAAGGCAATACCGCACAATGATTGTTGTGCAGTTGCGCTGCCGGATTTTTCGTCAGACAATACAATTGAGGAAGCAAGAGTAACTCCTCTGCCGACGAAATTTTGAAGCATGACGGAAAAGATGCAAGCAAATGCGCAATAAAGGCGTTAGCCGGTAGTTGTGCGGTGTTGCCTTAAATATTTATTTCTCAAAAAGTGGCTGTCGCAAATGTGAAAAACACAAGCGGCAGTCCTCTTTTTAAGAGGCAAGAGAAGTTTCGCACCAAACCTGATGAAAATTTTAGTTTTGAGTCGATTCAGGCAAGCACAACAAGAGGGTGGATGCATTCCATCCTCATTTTTTTGAAATATTCAGCCGGAAACATTTCTTCAAACAAAGGCTTGTTAAATCACCCGCAATTGCATCGGTTCCACAGCTTTTGTATTTTTGTGTTTTCCGGATTTCATAATCTGCCTTAAGGGCACTTCTGAAAATGCACTGCCCAAAACCGGCTCGATCTGTTTTCCTTCATTCGTCATAAAATCCTTGACAGAGGTGTACGCTGTTCTGCGGAATTTTGGTTTAGACTGACAAAAAAATCTTTCTCCAGTCTGTGAATATTGCATTTTTAGAGATATCCTTAGTATATGCCTTTTGAGAATGCGGTTCAAGATAAGTATAATTTTCCTCGCTCGCATATCCCGCGTCGGCAATCATGTTTTTGCAGCCATGCTTACACCCTGACTGCAGACGCTCCCAAAACGGTATCATCGTTGACGTGTCTGTCACATTCGGAAAGAGTCCGGCGCCTGCTATATATTCGCTTTCTACGCCTGTTTGCACATTGTACCCCGGTTTTAACTGACCGTTTTCAACCGGAACATTACGAAAACGACCGATTGTATCTAATCGGGAACTACTTATTATATAAATAAGATTTATTAAAAAAAGGTAAATAAAATATTGGCGTAAGTTAAATTTTGTGGTAATTGAATTATTTGCGTGGCTTTTTGTATTGACTAATCTGAAATTATGTGTTATGATATAACTGTTTAACGACTGAAATATCAGCCGACGCGCTGCTCGGACAAGCCTTCCGAAATGCGCTTTTTTGCCGCAAGCCGACGATTAGCGGCACTGTAATAAATACTTTTCGCCGGAGAACGGAGTATACAAATGGGCAAGGGGAGCCGCAATAGAGAACTCAGAATTTCGGAAGATCAGGCTACGGCAAATTCCGGAGTGAAGCTTTCTAAAAAACAGCTTATAAAACAACAGGAGAAAAAAGCAAAAATTAAGAAATATATTACTATGATTGCATCGCTGGTTATCATAATAGGTCTTGTGGTAGCTATTGTCGTAGTATCGCTGAATAAAGCGCCGAAGCTTGAAGCCACAGTTTCGGCAACCTCTGAAAAATACGAAATAAATAATGCGATGATGGCGTATTTTATGTACGGTCAATATCACAGCTACGTGAATCAATATTACTATTACCTGTCTATGCTTGGTCTTGACACGTCAAAGAGTCTAAAAACTCAAACGATGTATGGCGGAGAAACAAGTTGGTACGCCTATTTTATGAATATGGCGAAAACACAGGTAAACGAGCTTGTGGCGCTTGCCACGGAAGCGCAGAAAAAGGGTTATCAGCTGGATGAGGAGGATATTGCAGATATTGATGAATACATGGCATCTATTAAAACTGCTGCGATTGCAAACGGCTATTCCAGTGTCAATAAATATCTTGCCGCTACGTATGTAACCGGTGTTACCGAATCGGCGGTCAAAAGCTGCCTTGAATTGCAGCAGCTTGCTTCCAAGTATTACGCGGATCTTTTGGAATCCTATGAGTATACGGACGAAGAGATTGCTAAATATGTAGAAGATAATCCCGAAAGCTTTTACAAGTTCGATTATATTTATTATACTTTTACTGCTGAATATGAAGACGATGCAACGGAGGCGGAGATTAAGCAGGCTCTTGCTGACGCGAAAGCGAAGGCAGAGGATTTGCTTTCAAAGATAACCGATGAGAAGACCTTCCGGGAACTGATCAACGAGCTTGAAAAGGCAAAGGCGGAAGAGGAGGCAAAAGAGTCTGCCGAAAGCGGTACCGGTGATGATTCCTCTGATACCGAAAAGGATTATTCTGAGAGCTTTATAAAAGAAGGCAGCAGCTACTCCAAAGATGATGAGTTTTCCGCGTGGGCGTTTGAGGACGAAAGAAAAGCAGGAGATACAACAGTCATAGAAGTGAAGGATTCAAACGGTGACGCTACCGGTTATACCGTATATCTGCTTCAGAAGCCTGCGTATAAGGATGATTATCTTACACAAAATGTCAGACATATTCTGTTTACCACAACGACTTTTGGTTCTGAGGAAGAGGCTAAGGCGGAAGCCGAGAAAATCCTTGCGGAATTCAAGAAAGGCGATATGACGGAAGATGCCTTTGCGGAGCTTGCAAAGAAATATTCCGAGGATAATGCCGAGGACGGCGGTCTTTATGAAGAGGTTCTCAAGGACTACATGGTTGAAGAATTCAACGATTGGATTTTCGACGAGGACAGGAAAGCCGGTGATGTTGATATTGTTGAGACAACATACGGCGCTCATATCATGTATTATGTCGGAACCGGACGCGAGGCATGGAAGGTGAATTCCGAAACCGGACTTAAGAACGAGGAATACGAGGAATATATTACCGAGCTTGAAAAAACATACCCTGTTACCTATGATAACGAAAAACTAACGCTTATCCCGTAAAAATATGATTATGATAAAACCGGAGGGACATTTTTTAAAGTCCGCTCCGGTTTTTAGTTGACATTGAAAGAATAATATGTATAATTATTAGATGTAGAGATAATTGATTGAAAATTGGGGGATAATTGTTATGGTATCGGAAACAAGGGAGAGAGTTAATGCGGAAGTTTTATTCAGGGCGTTTATAACAACGCCTTCCGGCTTTGATCCGGCAAAGGAATCTCTTCCTATGATAGTCTTTCTTCACGGAGCGGGAGAGCGCGGAGATGATTTATCTTTAGTCAGGATTCACGGTATACCCAAGCTGTTTGGGGAAAATCCCGATTATCATGGCTTGCGTGTTATCACCGTGTCACCGCAATGTCCGGCGTATACCGTGTGGAACGATGTGTCTATACAGCTTTTTGAATTTATTCTGAAAACCGCTGAAAAGTATAATGCAGATATAAACAGAATTTCGATAACCGGACTAAGTATGGGAGGTTTCGGAACATGGGAGCTTCTTATCTCACATTCCGACTTTTTTTCGGCAGGAGCGCCGATATGCGGAGGAGGAATGGATTGGCGAATCCCAGCCGATATGAAGACGCCGGTCAGAGCTTTCCACGGTGATGCCGATCCGACCGTTCCGGTGGAATATTCAAAATTTCTTTGCAAAGCAGTGAACGAACGCGGGGGTAAGGCAGAGCTTACTGTATATTCCGGCTGCGGTCATGACTCATGGACCGAGGCATATGAGAGAACGGAGCTTATTGAATGGCTTTCTAATTCAGAGAGAAGCTGCTTAGAATGAGAAAATTTGACACGCAAGAATATTTGAATCATGCTGTCGATCTGCTGAAGAACGGGATAGATAACGTTCCTGTTCCGGTGACGGGATACAGTATGGCGCCGTTTCTTATTGAGGGAGATACTGTTTATCTTTCTTTGCCTGATAAGCAGGTGAAACGCGGAGATATTATTCTTTATCTTCGCGCGGGGCAGCGTTATGTGCTTCATCGGGTAAAAAAGGCAGAAAACGGCATTTATTCGCTTATCGGTGACGCACAGAGCGTGGTTGAAGAGGGGATTACGAACGAAATGATATACGGAATTGCTCTTTCTGCCGTTCACAAAGGAAAAAAAATCAATGTAAAAAGCTCACGCTGGATATTTTATGCTTCTGTTTGGCTTGCACTGATACCGTGCAGAAAATACATTTTTGCATTTAGGAATTTTATTAAGGGAAACAGAGAAAAAAGTCATTCTTAATTGAAAAAAACAATCGTCCGATTTCTTTCAGAAGGAAAACGGTACGATTGTTTTTTTATCTATTAGAAACGGTTATTTTTTCATGGAAACGGCTGTTTTAGCCTTAGCTGCGATATGGGCAGGTGTCAACCCGTATTTCTCAAGGAGCGCGGGAACCTTTCCGGAGCAGCCGAAAGTATCCTCAACCCCTACACGGAGAACCGGTACGGGGCATGCCTCACATACGGTCTCTGAGACTGCGGAGCCGAGACCTCCGATGATATTATGCTCCTCTGCGGTAACGATAGCGCCGGTTTCGGTTGCCGCTTTCAGAATAAGCGCTTTATCGAGCGGCTTGATAGTATGAATATTGATTACTCTCGCATCAATTCCCTCCGCTTTAAGAAGCTCCTTGGCTTCAAGAGCCATGGCAACCATAATTCCCGTGGCGACGATGGTCACATCCTTGCCGTCTGCCATGGTAACGCCCTTGCCAAGCTCGAATTTATAGTTTTCCTTGTCATAAATGACCGGAACGGCAAGGCGACCGAAACGAAGGTAGCAGGGACCATTAAAGTTAATCGCAGCCTCTACAGCTGCCCTTGCCTCAACTGCGTCGGCGGGATTAATTACGGTCATTCCGGGAATGGTACGCATCGTACCGATGTCTTCAAGGCACTGATGTGTTGCGCCGTCCTCGCCGACGGTAATTCCCGCGTGAGTAGCACCGATTTTTACATTAAGATGGGGATATCCGATTGCGTTTCTGATTTGTTCGAAAGCACGTCCGGCGGTAAACATTGCGAACGAACTTGCAAAGGGAATCATTCCGGTTGTTGCAAGACCTGCGGCAACCGCTACCATATTTCCTTCTGCGATACCGCAGTCAAAAAATCTGTCAGGATAAGCTTTCTTGAATTTTCCTGTTTTTGTCGCCTCTGCAAGGTCGGCGTCAAGAACTACCAGTTTATCGTATTTAGCACCGAACTCTACAAGTGCGTCGCCGTATGCTTCTCTTGTTGCTATTTTATCTGCCATTTTTATTATCCCCCGATTATAAAGACTCAATATAGGCGTTGATTTCGGAGACAGCCTGTTCATACTGTTCCTTATTGGGCGCGGAGCCGTGCCACTTCACATTGTTTTCCATAAAGGAAACGCCCTTACCCTTAACGCATTTGCAAATGATAGCGGTAGGCTTGTCTTGGCATTGCTTTGCAGCTTTAACCGCACTGTCTATTTCGTTGAAATCATGACCGTTTATAACGATTACATTCCAATTGAACGCCTCAAATTTCTTGTCAAGAGGAGTAGGATTCACAACCTCGGTGATAGGACCGTCAATTTGGAGTCCGTTGAAGTCAACGAAAATGCAGAGATTATCCAGCTTTTTATGAGCGGCAAACATAGCTGCCTCCCACACCTGACCTTCCTCGCATTCACCGTCTCCGAGAATTGCATAAACGCGGTAATCCTTTTTATTGATTTTACCGGAGAGAGCCATTCCGCAGGCGGCGGAGATACCGAGTCCGAGCGATCCGGACGTCATATCCACACCGGGTGTGTGCTTCATATCGGGATGTCCCTGAAGATAGCTGTCTGCCTGACGGAAGGTTTTTAAATCTTCCTTGGGAATAAAGCCCTTTGCCGCGAGAGTAGCGTAAAGACCCGGAGAGGTATGTCCCTTTGAAAGCACGAGACGGTCTCTGTCCTCCCATTTCGGATTTTTCACATCTACGCGCAGTTCCTCGAAGTAGAGATATGCGAGAATATCCGAGATCGAGAGAGAGCCGCCGGGATGTCCGGAGCTTGCGCTGTAAACAGCCTCGAGAGCGCCGAGCTTGATCTCGGCAGATTTCAGGCTGAGTTCTTTGATTTTTGCCTGTTCCATTGAGTTTTTGCCTCCTGATTTTATTGTAGCTTATATTCAGCGGAGTATCCTGTTTAGAGATTTCAATCGGATTGACCATAAATACTCCAATTATAGCATTTCCTATATATTGTAATCTTTTTTATACCGTTTGTCAAATGATTTTATGTAATTCTCGGCGGTTTAGAAAAATATTCACTTTTTATTAACACTTTGAGGGGTATGTTTGTGATTTTTTTGCGTGAATAACAAAAGCTGGCACCGTGCAAAAAATCATCTCGGAAATCTACATAGCCGATTTAATAAGCGATTCCTTAAAAAACTTGTATTTATACTCATTCACGATAGAAGCCTTGCCAATATGTGAGGGGAAACTTCTTGAAAGTATCTTTGCATTGTCCTACGCTTCCTTCAAGGAGTTTCAAAATTATATTTTATTCGAAAGTTCTTGGGATTCTTAAGCCCTTCTTTCAAGAAGGGCTTAAGCGCGGTATAGGGGCAGAGCCCCTATGTATTAGAAAGATTTTAATTGAGAAATAGTATTAGACAAGTCAAAAACGCCCTGAATGCCGCAGTCGGCTGCTTTTTTGATTTGTTAAGTAGACATTAAATATAAAATTCCCGCCGAGCCGCTCGGTCAAACCATTGAGAAACCCGCTATCAGCAGGTTGGTGCCCTCTCGCGTCGCTTGTGCTCCCAGCATCCTTAACGACGCGTCAAAAGAGGCGTCGGAGGGAGGTCTGCATACCCTGAGCGCGAAGTCCGGACTCCATTGATCTCTTGTAGGTTTTAACGGTCTGACCGTGGCGAACTAAGCAGGAATCTTTGATATGTGCGATTATTCGGGAAGAACCGGAGTTTATTCCTCTTCCTCCGCATCCTCACCCTCGTCGTAGTCTATTTCACCGAAAAGCTCGTCGTCAAAGAAATCGGCAACGCGATTGAATTCATCATCATCATCAATCGTGACGAGCATTTCTTCGCCTTCCTCGTCTTCCTCGACTTTAAGAATTACATATTCATCATTTTCGTTGTCCTCGACGGGAACAAGCGCGAGATAAGTATTTCCGTCAATTTCCTGACTTCCGAGAAGTTCAAACTGTTTTTCATTCCCTTCTTCGTCGGTAAGGGTGAACACTTCCTCGTTAAAAAGTTCATCAGCCATATAAAGATAATTCCTTTCAAGTACTGTTCACCAATATTCTATACTATTTTTTGTATATTGTCAACCTTTTGCTGAATATTTTTATCGACCGATATCGCGCTTTTCAGGTTTTGCTCATATGCATAACGAGGGAATGCGGCAGAATATCGGAAAGAAGATGATAAAATTTATAGAAAAGGCGAGGAGTGTATTTTCCCTTTCCTGCTTTCGCTTTTTTCAGAGAGCGCTGCGCGACGCTTTGCGGATTGCAGCGAGGAAGGGTATCAAAGGTATGAGACGCGCCCTTACTGATCCCCGCCACAGGAAGAAATTCAGTGTCCATGGGGCCCGGACATACCGCAAGAACATTAATACCGCGGTTCTTAAGCTCAAATCGGAGAGATTTAGAGAAGCTGTAAACATACGCCTTTGTTGAGCAATAAACGGTCATGCGGGGATTGGGAGCAAAGGCGGCTATCGAGCATACATTGATAATAAAGCTTCCTTTAGACATATAGGGAAGTGACGCAGAGGTTATAGCGGTAAGGGCGCGATTGTTTAAGTCGACCATCCTTGTCTGGGAAAAGAGTTCTTGCTCATCAAAATTTCCGAGAGTGCCGAAGCCGGCATTGTTGATGAGAATCTCGATATCCGGTTTTTCTGCTTCAAGTTTTTTCTGAAATTCGTTATAACTGTCGTAGGAGGTAAGGTCGAGCGGAAACGGAACAATTTTTTTCTCCTTATAGGTTTCCGCGAGTTTCTCAAGCCTCTCGGCTCTTCGCGCAATCGCCCATATTTCCGTAATGTCAGGACTGCTTTCTACGATACATTTGAGATACTCTTCTCCGAGCCCAGATGAGGCTCCGGTGATGACTGCAATTTTCATGTTGCTTCTCCCTTTATTGAATTTTTAGGCGATTGTAAAACCCGGTTTTACAATCGATTATGCTGTGGCAGGTTTATACACTACGCACACTTATCGCCGCAGTCGGAAATCAGAGATTTTATACTGTTCCCCTCGGCGTGCTGACTTGCTTTGCTCGTCTTAAAGGTGTTTTTCATCGGAGAATCCGCTGAAAAACCGAAAGGAGCGAATTTTTCCGACTTTTACAATCGGCTATGAATTTTTCATGTACACATATAAACACGAGAAAATCAAATAAGCTTTATCCGAGCATAATTTGTCTCATATCCTTTCCGAGAAACATTAGCGGAGCAAATTCTCCGAAAAGGCGGGAGGTAATTCGGTCGGCATAACGCTTGTTCAGCTCATCGCGCGTCAGATTCGTATTGATAATCATGGATTTTCCACGGTTCAGTCTTGTATTTATGATATTGTACAGGCAGGAGACGGTAAACTGATTGGTCAATTCCGTTCCGAGATCGTCAAGTATCAGCAAATCGCAGGAAAAATATTTGTCGGTTTTTTGTTCATCTCCGGCATCAAGTCCTCCGTAGGGACGGTTAAAACGCTCAAATTCAAAATCCGAAAAAAAGTTTTGCGCCGTTTCGCAGACGGCGTCAAAGCCCCGGGAGATCACTTTGCCGGCAATGGCTGTTGAAAGATGTGTTTTGCCGAGCCCGGTTGCACCGATAAAGAGAAGATTCGGACTTCCGGTGTCGCTGAAGCTCTCGGCGTATCTTTTGCAGAAGCTGTATATTTTCCTGTTATTTTCGAAGGCTTTCGGATCTTCTTTCTGATAAGACGGATCAAAGTTTTCAAAGGATTTCGAAGTGATAAGATTTCCGATTCCCGAGCTTTCATAGCCGGCAAGAATCAGACGTTCTTTCATACAGTGGCACATTTTGATTCCGACGAATCCCGTGTCTGAGCAGTCGGTACACTCGTATTTTACATCGGAATAATCGGCAGGATATCCGTGATAAACAAGGCAATCGGCGCGGTCTCGGAGAAGCGCTGCATTTTCCTTTTTCAACTTTTCTATTGCCTGATCAAGCTGTTTTCCCGTATATTTGGAGGAAGCCTCAAGGATTTTCAGACCGGTAAGACTGAGAGCGTCGTCGATTTCTTTTATGTCAGAGAAACGGGAATGAAGCTCCTCCCGCCGGCGTTCTGCCGCTTCCTTCGCCTTTAAATTCTTTCCGTCGTATTCGCGTTTTATTCTTCGGTAATTTTCACGGTTAAAGCCCACACTCAGCCCTCCTTTTTCTTTTCATTTTCATTGTTCATCATCGCGTAGCTTTTTTGAAGAGCCTTTTCAAAAAATTCATCGGTATTGAAGCTCGAGACGAAAGTTTCCGACGCTTTTTCCTTAAATTTTGTTTGGTATTTATTTGATTGCTTATATTCGGCTGCAATCTTTTCAGCTTGTTCAATCGTTGTAATGTTGTTGTCGTGCCAGCCGGAAAGTATTTTTGACATATAGTCAAGCGCAGGCTTTCCCGTTGTGTCTACCGTGATATTGTAAGCATATTCAATCAACTCATAAGGCATATGCCATTCGATATTCCATTTGTCGAAAAAGCCCAATTCTTTTTTGGTAAAGGCACGGTCTCCAATTCCAAACAGTCGTCTGATTTTATACCCGAAGCGATTTCTTTCCTCGGTGCGCTTTATGTATTCCTGGAGACCGGCGAGCTCGCGTACCCCTTGATTGTAAAGAGTGTATGCGCTTTTTTCAATGTAGCTTACGGTGAGCTTTCTGCCTGCTGCATCGAGTTTTTCAGAATAGTAGAAAAAGAGAAGAAGTATCGTTTCGGCATCAAAGTCAAGCTCTTTTTTTATTGAAACCAGCTTTGAAATATCGGTAGGAGTAAAAATCCTGCCGCAGATATTTTGACACTCGTCGATGAGATGTTTAAAATCTTTGTCGGAATCCAAAACGGCGGCAATCTCCTCTCCTGCGAGATTTTTGGTCTGGGCGGAGGGAGAGAGTTTTTTTTCGGGCTCTAAAAGCTTGACGGCACGAAGCGCGGCAACGGTATCGGAAAGCTCAGCTTGGGTACAGTCAAGACGCTCTGCAAGTACGGAATCGTCTGCATCACAAAGGCTTCTGTCATAGGAAAGAAGCATGAGAAGACGGATTTGGAGAAGCTCTCCGCATCCGTCAAGCGCAGCGGCGGGAAGGCATACGGCTCCATCGCCGTAATTAATTTTATAGCTCATTCGTTTTCCTCCGCAGCGTTTTTCCTTATTTCATAGCACAGACTCATTAAAATATCTCCTACCGGAAGATTGATTACCGGTACGGAGGCGGTTATATCGGTTTGCGTCAAATTCCACATTCCTTTTATTCCCCTTGATACCAGATCTTCCGGTAAAAGCCCGCGGGGGGACTCTACGATTACGGCAATATCGGCATGATGTTTTTCCAAAAATTCTGTAAGAGCTGCAAAAGGGTATACCGGAACCGCCTCAGCTTGCTCCTCTGTTTCTGAAAAAGAGGCAATGACCGTAACGCCACGGCCCTCAAAACGCTCCGAAAGCCTTTTGATAAAGGCTCTGTCGCCTCCGATGATTACGGCGGTCATCCGGTCTCCGACGCCGAGCTCACGACTTATTTCGGTATAGAGAAGTTTTGCATTATAACCGTAGCCCTGCTGCCCGACTCCATCAAATTTATTGAGATCGGAACGCACCTGCGACGGTGTGATAGCAAGTCGCTCGGCAAGCTCCTGTGAGCTCACCCGCATAATTCCGTTCATCAGAAGCTCGCGCAGATAGCGAAAGTAACGCGGAAGACGCCACACAGCACTTTTACTGATGCCTTTTTCCAGTTTCGCACTCATAAACACCGCTCCTTTGTCTCTTCTTTATTGTAAATTATTCAAACGCCATCCGAATGCCCATCTTCTCCAAGCGGCGGCAGTAGTCCTTTATCCGCTCAGGCAGATAATCCTCTACCCAATGACCGTCAAAACCGACGCTGATCTCAACGCCGGATCGGCGAATAATATCTTGCTGTTGCTCACTCTCAAAGAAATTCAGCAGATACGGATAAACATGATAATGATGAATGCTGTCGTAGTTCACATTCATCTCCCAAAAGATTCCTCGTTCTGCCATTTTGCGGAAATAAGTAAGCGGATCCTCTCCGATGCTCTTGATAAAAGCAAACATATCGGTGTGAGCAATGCCGCATTTGCAGCCCATTTTCTCTGCATAGGAAAATAGATCGCCGTTCGCTATTGATCCGTTGGGATGATTCAGACACTCCAGCAATACATAATCGAAGTAGGAAACATCGGTTCCTTCCGGCATACAAAGTCTTCCGTCTCGGGTGAGGTTGACTTCAACGCCTCGTAAAACGGTAATCTGATTCCGGTACTTCTCCCGAACCAGACTAATGTGATCATAATATCTCTGAAGTGTACGGTAATAATCTACGGTAAGCTCGGATGAACTGTTAGAAAAAACATCATAACGTGCAAGACCAATACCGAAATTATGATCGGTAATGCCAAACAGTCGGATCCCTCCGGCAATTGCCGCTTCAACAACTTCCTCCGGTCGATTCTTTCCATCAAAGGAATAATAGGTATGGGAATGTAAATCCTGAAACATCTTTCTCCTTATCAGTATCTTCGATATTGATCAAAAACACCTCTGTTCGACAACAGCTTCAAATTTTAGCAAATAATAGTTTTTGAAAGGGGAATGGGGAAAACTTTTTTCAAAAGGCTTTTCCCTTTCATGTTCCCCTCTCGTTTTCTTTACAGATTCTTCAACGTCTCGTTTACATAAGCGGTGAATTCATCGCAGGTGGCTCCGGTGTCGCGTCCCGTAATAACGAGCTTCTTTTCCTCGAACATACAGATGTCAAGGGCACGGGCAAGGCGATCGGATTCTGCCTGATATCCTATATGGGAGAGAAGCATAACGGAAGCTCTGAGCATGGAACAGGGATCGGCATACTTACCGCGCCCTTCGGTGATCATTCTCGGAGCGGAGCCGTGAATTGCCTCAAACATAGCATATTTTTTGCCGATATTGGCAGAGCCGGCTGTTCCGACGCCTCCCTGAAATTCTGCCGCCTCGTCGGTAATAATATCACCGTAGAGATTCGGGAGAATAAAGACCTTAAAGTCGGTACGGCGCTTTTCATCGACGAGCTTTGCCGTCATGATATCGATAAACCAGTTGTCGGTTCTGATTTCGGGATACTCCTTGCCGATTTCCTCGCAGATACGAAGAAACTTTCCATCGGTGGTTTTGATGATATTTGCTTTTGTAACAATGGAAACGTGATCTTTTCCGTTCTTTTTTGCATATTCGTAAGCAAGACGGGCAATGCGGTTGCAGCCCTCTGTGGTAGTAACACAGAAATCAAGTGCAAGATCGTCGGTAACATGGATTCCCTGGCTTCCGACCGCATAGCTTCCTTCAGTATTTTCACGGAAGAATGTCCAGTCGATTCCCTTGTCGGGAACTTTGACGGGGCGGACATTGGCGAAGAGGTCAAGCTTCTTTCTCATGGCAACATTTGCCGACTCGATGTTAGGCCACGGATCTCCGGCACGGGGAGTAGTGGTGGGACCCTTGAGAATAACATCGCATTTGTAAAGCTCCTCCATAACGTCGTCAGGAATGGCCTGCATATGTGCAACGCGGTTTTCAATGGTAAGTCCGTCTATCGTCTTGAAAACAATTCTGCCGTTTTTTACATCATCAGCGAGGAGGTATTCAAGCACTTTTGCGGAAGCCTCTGTAATGATTGGACCGATGCCATCTCCGCCACAGACACCGATGGTGATTTTATCAAGCTTTGAATAGTCTACCGCGTCTCCCGCCGCGTTAATTTTTTCTACGCGTTCAAGCTGAGAGCGAAGTAGCGCCTCGTATTTGGTCAGAGCGGTTTGAATCTGGGTTTCGTAATTTCCTATCATATTTTTTCCTTTTCTCCGGCGATAAATTTTCCGTTTGATTCGGAAGCCGCCGGTTTATTGATTTTGCTGATTGTTTTTATCCACAGTTTCAACAGGGTTTTCCACAGGAGAGCAGAAGTATTTATGCCTATATTGTAGGATAATGTCGGAAATGTATCGCTTTTTGCACAGGGTGTGGAAAAATCACAGGGGAAACTATGAGAAAGTTTTGGTTGGAATAAGAGGAGTCCGCTATTCGCCGGTGGCAAAAGCGTTAAGCTCCGCACCTGCGGTATTTCCTGCAAGGAGCTCATAATAAGCCTGAGCACCTATCATGGCGGCGTTATCTCCGCAGAGAAAACGAGGCGGGACATAGAAACGAATACCGCTGCTGCTTGTATAGGATTCAAGCGCTTTTCTCAGGTGAGAGTTTGCGGATACGCCTCCCGCAAGTACGAGCGAGCGGCATTTTCTGTTGGAAAAGGCAAGCTCCAGCTTTTTTATTACTGATGAGGTTACCGAAGCGGTAAAAGAGGCGGCAATATCGGCTTTGGGAATTTCTTCTCCTCGCTGCGTGATAGTATGAATATAATTGATAACATGTGTTTTTAAGCCGCTGAATGAAAAGTCAAGGCTTTCACCAGCGATTGCCGCGGAAGGAAAGGCAACAGTTCTGGGATTTCCAATTGAGGCAAGTCTGTCCATTTCCGCACCTCCCGGATAAGGGATGCCCATAACCCTTGCCACCTTGTCAAACGCTTCTCCCATAGCGTCGTCTCTTGTTCTTCCGACAGTTTTGAAGTCGGTATATGAGTTTACTTCAATGATGGAGGTATGACCTCCGGAGGCAACAAGGGCGAGAAAAGGAGGCTGAAGCTCTGCGTAAGAAAGATAATTTGCCGCAACATGCCCCCTTATATGGTTAACCGGAACGAGAGGTATTCCGTTTGAAACGGCAAGCGATTTTGCAAAGTTAACGCCGACAAGCAGTGCGCCGATAAGACCGGGGCGGTTTGTCACTCCTACTGCGCCGATATCCGACAGCTGCAGATTTGCCTGCTTCAAAGCCTCATAGGTTATACGGCTTATGGCTTCTATATGCGCTCTGCCGGCGATTTCGGGAACAACACCGCCGTATAGCGCGTGAATTTCTATTTGCGAAGCGACGATATTGGAAAGAATTTTCCGTTCCTCTCCCATTTCTACAACAGCGGCCGAGGTTTCGTCGCATGAGCTTTCTATTGATAAAATATACATAAGGTCATTTTTCCTTTTCTGTCCCGGTGTAAAAGCGCTTTGTCATCAGTATCGCATCCTCTGTCGGACGGCGGTAATATTTTTTTCTTTTTCCGTCAATCTCAAAACCGAATTTCTCATATAGTCTGCGCGCTGCGGAATTAGATTCTCTTACTTCAAGATGAAGGGAGGTAACGCCGTTTTTCTCGGCATATTCGATCAGCGCTTCGAGGAGCAGAGAACCGATGCCCTTTTCTCTGTAATCGGGCAGTACCGCAATGTTAGTGATATCGGCGGAATCAAGTACCGTATACATCCCTCCGCATCCGCAGATTGAGCCGGACACGGAATCGATCGCCATATAATAGGTGTACATCGCATTTTCGCATACCGACGCGAAGGCTTCAGAGCTCCATGGGTTGCTGAAGCAGCGCGCTTCAAGTCTGACGATTTCTGCAATATGCGCGGTATCAAGAGGAAGAATGATGATTCCGTCATTCCGTGGTTTCATTGCTGTTTCCTTCTTCGGTATCGGTTACAGGCTGGGAGTCTTCGTTATGAGTTCCTTCCAAATAGAGAGCAACCGTATCATCAGCCTTTACGCAACGCCCGGTTCCCCTGTCATAATAATAACGACCTTCGTTTGATACAATATATACGACATTATAATATATCCAAGTATAGCGTGATGAGGAGATACGGAGTGTATATACGGCGGTGCTGGAGTTCGGTTCGGCAACCGTTTTACCGTTAAGTACCTCGTTGACAATATGCATCACATCGCTGTAGTCGTTTATATCTGCCATACGTACTACAGCGGAGGAATTGTCACGACATACCTGAATTCTTGTGGGATAAAACTCTTCAAGAGAGGGCAGCGTAGTATTTTCGTTGTAGTACACTCCGAAGATTCCGTAATAATCCTCTGCCAGCCATTCGCTTGTGCTCATGCCGGTAATGGGATACATATAATTTCCGTCAAGCTTTCCGTATGGCTTTTGGGTGTAGGATACGGGTTCATAATTCTGTGGAGCGGCGAGATAGGTAATACCGTTTTCGTCGTCGATATATTTACCGTTGACGTTCTCTATCTTTACATAATGCGGGAGAGAGGCGATTATTGCAATTACGATGACGGCTGTCACACATATTGCCGAAATAAGGATAATAACATTTCTTTTCCGTGCTTTTTTCTGTTTATGCAGTGCCTTGCGCTCCGCAAGAAGCTTCTTGTTCTGAATTCTTTTACTCAAAATAAACCTCTCAGTACCCGAACTGACCGCTTAAGCTGTCATCATCGGTGATCCAATCGGAAACCTCGATTATCCTGTACTTGTCAGGAGTATCTCTGACAATAACCTTTTCAATTCCCGCGTTGATAACCTGTCTTTTGCACATTGCGCAGCTTGAGGTACCGGGAATCAGTTCTCCGCTCTGTGGGTCAACAGAAGCCATATACAGTGTAGAGCCGATCATTTCTTCTCTTGAAGCCGAGATAATAGCATTGGCTTCCGCGTGTATGGAGCGGCACATCTCATACCGCTCTCCGCGAGGGATGTTCAGCTTGTCCCTCATGCAGAACATAAGGTCGGAACAGTTTTTTCTTCCTCTCGGGGCACCGTTATAGCCTGTTGACACGATACAATCGTCTTTTACGATGATCGCGCCGTAATGCTTTCGGAGACAGGTACTTCTTTTCGCCACGGTTTGGGCAATATCAAGATAATAGTTGATTTTTGAAACTCTTTCCATAATATTCCTCACGAATTACAGTGTTTTTACAAATTCCTTGAGAAATGCAGTAAATTCCTCTCCGATTTCAGGGTGCTTTACCGCTTGCTCGACATTTGCCGTCATGAAGCCAAGCTTTGAGCCCATATCATAGCGTTTTCCTTCAAAATCGACTCCAATCATACCGCCGCTTCGGCAGGTTACTTTCATAGCATCGGTAAGCTGGAGTTCTCCTCCGGCTCCGGGCTTTGTAACCTCGAGAATGTCATATATTTCCGGCGTGAGAAGCACCCGACCGAGGATTGAATAATTTGTCATGATTTCTTCCGGCTTTGGTTTTTCAATCATGTCATATATTTTGTAGCGGTTTTTGTCCAGCCTGTCCATTCCCATGGTGCAGTAGCGGCAGACCAGCTCGGGCGGAACCTCTTTGATTCCGGCGACCGGCATCCCGTATGCTTCATAAGCTGAGATAAGCTGAGCGCAGACGGGCGTTTCCGAAAAGATAATGTCGTCTCCGTAGAGTACGACAAACGGATCGTTTCCCGTAAAAGATTTCGCTTTATAGATCGCGTGTCCGAGCCCCTTTGCTTCATGCTGGCGCAAAAAGGTGATATTGGCAATTTCCGCAATGCGGCGGATTTCTTCTATACGGGCTTCTTTACCGTCCGCGCGGAGCTTGTCCTCATATTCGGGAGAATAATCGAAATAGTCCTCGATCATATTTTTATTTCTTCCGGTTATGATAAGAATGTCGGTGATTCCGCTTTTCGCCGCCTCATCGACAAGATACGAAATCGCGGGGCGGTCAACAATGGGGAGGATTTCTTTCGGCACCGATCTGGCAATCGGAAGCATTCTTGTACCGAGCCCTGCAGCGGGAATGACAGCTTTCGTTATTTTCATATTGCTTGTCCTTTCGAAATATGATGATATTTCTTCTTATCAGTATACCATAAACAGCATACGGTTTACAAGAGTTTTTTATTTTATATTTTGTAATTATCGCTGTATTGCCTCATACGCCTGCACGGAGCTTCAGCTCGGAGGCGAAATCCTCTCCGCACTGGATGCGCACAGATGACAGTTCTCCGTTTGTCTCAAAAAGCAGAATATAGGATTCTGCCGGAAACATATCGGCGCAAAAATTCATTCGTGACGAGAGATGACCGTATTCTTCCTTTAAATTCTTGGACTTTGTATACGGAATAACAGCGGTCATATTTTTCAGATTAAGTGTGAGAACGGAAAAACGCTTTTTTCCCTGTGTTCTGATAATGGTCATTCTGTTTCTTTTTAAGATTTCATCAGCCGGATCGAGGATGTACTCATATCCCGAAAGCAGATACCGCTGAGAAATTTGAATGACGGCTACCAAGGAGGCGAGCATAAGAATCTGCCATATTCCTCTCCATCCGATTTCAAGAGAGGAAAAAATTCCGCACAGAAGCGCGAGAAGGAAGAAAAGTACGCATACTACCTTTGCCGTTCCGCGGCGGCGCAAACAAATGTATGTCATATGCCGTTGTCCTCCCGGAAAACGGAACAGTTAGTAATCAGTGCTCCGTTTTGAACCGTAATAAAGCCGAAGGTCGGACGGCAGGAATTTCCGATGCTTCCGGGGTTGAAAATATAGAGAGGTTTTTCGCCCGCCTGACCAGGAAGATATCTGTTATCAACGGTATGAGTATGTCCATACAGCACAATGTCTGCATTTCGGGAACGGGCATATTTTTCAAGCGCTTCGGTATCGTGCTTGACATTCATACTGTGACCGTGAAGTATCAGAAATTTTATTCCTTCCCATTCAAATTCTTTTTCTGAAGGAATGTCCTTGCGGAGACCGTCGCAGTTTCCGCGTACATAGGTGTAGATCCGCCGCCTGCGATCCCGCAGCTCCAATTTCTCGATATCGCTGATACCGTCTCCGAGATGGATGACGGCGTCTGCGCCGCACCTGTCGATAGCGACAGCCATCCGTGAAGTGTTTCCATGTGAATCGGAAAAAACCACTATATCCATATGCTCTCCTTTTTGGATTATACCGGATAGCCAATTGTAAAACCGCGCTTTACAATGGAGGATTGCGCAGCGGGGATACGCGCGCTTATCTCCGGCGGCAAAAATCAAGACTTTTTGTCGCTCTCCTCGGCGCGCGCAGACTCGCTTGGCTCGTCTTAAAGATGTTTTTTCATCGGCAAAGTCGTTGAAAAAACGGATGTTATTATCAATCGCTGACTTTTACAATCGGCTATGCTTATACCGGAATTATTGAATATAACTGATAATATGCGTACTGTCGTGAAGGTGCGTACTGTCTGAAGCAGCCGCTCGCCTATCCTCAGGTAACATTTTTTATTATTATAGCATAGAATGATAATGATTACCACACAAATATGTAAATTTATCGGTATGAAACAATCTGAATATAAAAAAGAAAGGCAGATCGATATGGAAATAAATAAAGAAACACTTAACAAAATTAAGGCTCTTGATGATGAACAGCTCAAGGCGGCAATCGGAGATATAGCTGATGCGCTCGGTGCAACGCCTCAGCAGAAAAGGCGTGCGCAGAATAATTCAAAACTAATTAAAAAGAAGATTCTTACATCGAATGAGAATGAACTTCGCCGGCAGATCAATAAAATTACGCCGGAGCAGCAGAATGAAATAGCTCGGAAGCTTAAATTTTAATGCGCAGCATTTTAACGTTTTAAGGGGGGATTTCATTGGATGGTAACATATCCGAAATGCTGCAAAGCGTACTCAGCGATCCCGGAGCGATGAAGAAGCTGATGGGGGTGGCAGAGAATCTTATGGGCGGTACGGATAAAAATGAACAGAAGGAAAGTATCTCGACATCTTCTTCGGAGCAGGAAAAAGACAATGCTGCAAAAGAGGTTTCGGTGGTTGAACATAAGAAACGTAAGCCGGGAAATGACGAAAGAATCGCGCTGATCTCCGCACTTCGTCCGTATTTATCGGAGGAAAGACGAAAGACAGCCGACAGTCTTATCAAGATGCTGAAAATGCTTAAGCTTGCCGATCTTAACAAGTTGATGAAAGAATAGAACCGAAAGGAATGGTCATATCAATGTATACAAGAAGCTACGGCAATCAGAGGAACGGCGTCAGAACCCAGCTCCCCCCTGATTATGGGGGAACGGCGCTTGTAATAAAACAGCCGGAAGCTCAGAGCGAAAATAAATCCGCCGTGGGGTATGACGACAAAAACGGCGGAATTATGGCAGAGCGCCGTTCAAGACGTCAGATGGGACAGAGCAGGGAAAGAGCAGAAGCGCCGCGTCGAACAGATACAACGGCGAGAAGAAGCCTTGACGATGACCGCCAAAGACATAATACGGAAAATAGGGATAATAAAGACGACTTCCGTCCTCCGTTCGGCGGAGAAACGGGAGCGGAGACGGAAGAAACGGCAGTTTCTACATCTTCCGATGAAGGAAAATTGTTTTCTCTGAAAGGGAAGGTATTTGATCCGGAGCATTTGAAAAGCGATGATCTTCTTCTTCTTGGATTACTCTTTCTGCTGTTTCATGATGACACCGACGGGGAGGTTGGAAGAGAAGGCTGCCGAGAGGCACTTTTGATACTTGCGGTTCTGTATCTGTCGGGATTGTGAGAAGAGAGAAACAGTTTTTTATCTGAATATAAAAAAGAAAAATAACCGGGTTGCCGTATATGCGGTGATCCGGTTTTATGAATATCAAAGATGACTTTATATAGATACAGCCCTGATTTTCTTGATGCATGAAAATGGTGAACATATGAGATCGATACAAGTAAAAGATTTCTGATATAAAAGCATGATTTATTCTTAAGGCAATACCGCCGGGTTTTGACGGTATTGCCTTAAGTGTGATGTATAATGAAGAAAGAGATCACTTTATACTTGCCGACGCGGATGCGATATATAAAATAACTTAGCCGGATTGTGATCCGATATGATTTTGAAGATGGAATTTTCTGTATTGTGCCGGCAAAGTCGGAGGGAATACAGATCCGGCGGCAAGAACTGTATGATGAAGAAGCGTCGCTGTTTCGGATGGTCTTATTCTCAAGTCAGCGGAGTCTGCCAAGGTAGGAGAGTGCTTCATTCCGCAGCCCTTCGGTAAGAGCGGCAAAAAGAAAACGAGGAATCCTCCGTATACGGGGCATTCTTGAAGGCTCCGATATAAGACGCCATAGCCACTCAAGATGCATCCGTATCATCATTTTCGGCGCACGCCGGCTGATTTCTGCGTATATATTTACGCTGCCTCCGAGCCCGACATAAAGTTTTGCCCCGTCATAACGGTGCTCGTTTATCCAAAGCTCCTGAAGCGGTGAGCCGAGACAAACGAATACCGCATCGGCGCGGCTGTTTTTTATTTCGTCTGCGGCTTCGGAGAGAGAGGAAAAACCGTCGCGGAAGCCTGCTGTTATAAGCTTCGGATAACGGCATTGAAGCCCTTCGGCGGCTTTTTCGGCAACGCCATTCCTGCCTCCGAGGATGAAAAGGCGGTATCCCCGGGCAGCGCATTCCTCTGCAATTTTCAACCCAAGATCTACTCCTGCTACCTTTCCTCCGGCAATCGGTTTTCCTGCGAGCTTTGACGCCAGAATGACGCCGTCTCCGTCGGCTGTCGAAATGTCGGAGGAATTAAGAATTGCAAGAAATCCGGGATTTTCTCTTGCGTTTTCAGCTATTTCTGAGTTCGGGGTAAAAACCGTACAGACGCCCTTGTCGATTTCCGTAAATATTTTATCCGTAATGCCGTTTAGTGTATCGTCGTTAAATTCTATACCGCATATATTTGTTCTTAGGCTTTTCATGACGTTTCTCCGTTCATTTATATTATGGGGCGCCTCTAAAAATTCACTGCCCCAATCCGGCTCGATCTGTTTTCCGTCAGATCGGAAG
>ERZ1106976.1619-NODE-1619-length-22076-cov-6.534671_pt1 | contig 22076 bp, 20 predicted proteins | sample MGYA00403687_ERZ1106976 | MGnify/ENA primary metagenome ERZ1106976 (study PRJEB35170, sample SAMEA104062446) | human gut metagenome | biome: human gut; feature: human-associated habitat; material: faeces | place: Denmark | collected 2013-02-22 ... | reverse complement strand
TGCACCTTTTCTGCATCTGCTCGTGGACTATCACCACCGGTCGGGAATTTCACCCTGCCCTGAAGACTTTCTTTTCATATATATGTTCTCCTTTTTTTTATTTCATCATTGAATAGATACGTTCGAATCCGGATGTTCCGATCATGCATACTGGAACTTTTACTTTGTCTGCATCGAATTCTACTTTACTCATGGAAACTTGTGCAAATGCGATCACGTCAACTTCCTCAGCCAGACGGTATAACTCTTCTCTTACCATCTCATCATGTCTGGCAATATCTCCTTCGCAATATACATCAAATGCTCCGTCAACTACACGGTTTACAATCTCAATTTCTTTATGCTGCTGATCGGCTTTCTCCTGAATAACTCTTCCGATTGCTGCAGGACTGGTTGGAAGTGTTGCCAGAATTCCAATCTTCTTACCTTTCTCTACTGCCATTTCTGCAACTGGTTCTTCGATATTGATGATCGGAATATTCAGAAGCGGTCGGATCATCTTTGTTGCTGCATTTACAGAAGTGCAGGTTACAATCACTCCGTCTGCTCCGGAATTCTCTGCTGCCTTTGCGTAATTTAACATTCTGGAAGCAATTGTTGGAGTCATTCCGTTGTATGTTCTTGTGTCAACCAGAAGACTGTCATCCATAATATTGTAAACTTTTACATCCGGATGATTTCTTTCCAGCTCCTGGCCAAATGGTCTGTAGATCATATCCATAAAATTGTTAACTGTGTAAATTGCGTATAACTTTTTCATTTCTGTTTCTGCCTCTCCTCTATTCAACTGTTGTCGTTTTCTCGATTACGGTTCCGTCAACCAGTGTAACTACAGCTTTCCATGTTTCTCTCGGCTGAATTCCCTCTGTTGCACTCTGATACCAGTTCCAGATGTAATTGATTGTAAATGGATCATTATAGGCTCTTGCAAAATATTCTCCATTTCTGTAAAAATCAACTCTCTGTATTTTTTCCGGATAAACGCTTGCCAGACGAATCCATCTCTTGCCTTCATAGGTCATCTCTTTCTCCAGCCCCTGAAGATAGAACTGTTCTTCCAGCGGTATATCCAGCTTATGAATTCCCAGACTGTCTGCCAGACGCGCTGCAAAAAATGTATCCTCGCCTTCGGTAATGCTCCAGTCAACCGGCGGTTCCTGTTTTGTCATGTTGTTGTAGTATCCCCAGGAAATTCCTTCATCCAGTGCTACCTGCATCTCTGCCAGTGCCTGTGAATCTTCATTGCAGATAATCGGGCGTGCCGGCTTTATTACTTTTGCTTCCTGAATGTGATTGTAGAACATCTGACGTGACATATTGTTTCCATGAATAATGATAACGTCTGACGCATTGCCGATATCATTGGAAAAATAATGTCCGGTTGTACTGCATCCTACCGGAAGTCCGCCTGATTCTCTCTGTGCGATCCGGATCAGCTCTGCAATTCCTTTTCCGTCAAACAGGATCGGATGTAATTTGTTCTCCTCCACATTATGTTCATTTGCGATCTCAATGATCACATTTGTGAATTTCTCATCTCTCAGCCAATTAGATGCAGTTTTCACTGCTCTTATCACCGAAAGGTCATCCTTAAGGAAACGGCTCTGTGCTCCGTAGAAATAGCTGACGATCACGATCATTCCTGCCTCATCGGCTGCAAGGATAATCTTCTTCAGTCTGTCCAGATATTCTGACTCAATGGATGTTCCATCCGGACTGAATGGATTGTTGTCGATTGTCTGACTGTTAACTGTGTAACATGGTCCACCGCCCTGTAATCCTACAGTAAAAGCTCTCAGGCCTTTTTCATACCACTGGGATAATGCCTGGCATAAATCTTCGGTATTCTTTCCGGCTTCAAATTTTTTTCCGAATCTGTTAAATCTTTCAGGTTCCATTTTGTCATCAAATACACCCTGAATAAATCTCGCATTCATCAGAAGTCCTTTATATTTTTCCGGACAGTCAGGATATTCACTGTAGGTCAGAGAACCATTAATCAGGAACTTTGTTCCGTCTATGGAAAGCTTTGTCTTCATTGTCCACCTCCGCCAATTCGTTGTACGTAATACGTATGATGTTTATATCTTGATTATACTCTCTTTATGTCGAATGTCAATCTCTTTTATGTATTTCGTCATATACAACGAATTATTTCGACTAAAATCATGCATATTGCATAATTCAAAAAAACAAATAAAAATTAATTACTGATAATAAATATTTACCTAACCATTTTTCCTAACTTACGGTTATAACAGAAACTAACTCAGATTAAAAAAAAACAGCAGAACTGGCTTTCTTTCCAATCCTGCTGTTAATAGATATTCATTCACTTTTAATCCCAACATCTATTCATAACCAAATAAACTCTCTACAATTTCGATTAAAATCAGATTCTGTTTTTCCAAGTAGTCAATGAGTGCTTTACTGCTTCATGAATCTCATTGTATGATTTATTCTTAATGCAGTTCAACATTTCCTGATGGTAATCTTCTCTGTATGTACACTCTCAGAAATAGAATATTTCAAAATGTCATAAACTCCCTTCATAATACGGACAAAAAAAGCATTCTTACATGATTCAATCATCATCATATGGAATTCCATATCACAGTCACGCATCTTCTCACCGTCACCTTGCTTAATCAAAATGCGCATATAATCAATATTTCTCTGCATATTTCCAATCTCTTCTTCAGTTGCTCTCTTACAGGCAAGCTGCACCGTTGCCTCATCAAGTATCTGTCTTAATTCCTGAAGTTCCTCACTGGTACTGGATGCATAAATAATACTGTATACCATACTATCAAACAGAGAAGGATCCATCTTAGAACATATATAGGTTCCGTCTCCTCTCTTAATTTCTACAATGGACAAAGCAGATAATACTTTCATTGCTTCCCTGATAGACGTACGGCTTACTCCCATCTCTGTTGCCAAATCTGTCTCATTTGGAAGCTTCATTCCTGCTTTATAAGTTCCATTCTCAATAGAACTTTTAATCTCTTTTATAATTAGATTTACGGTTGTTTCTTTCTGCCCAATTTGTTTTAACTGTTCGTGTTTATTTTCCATACTTTTTTACACCACCATCTTCTTTTACAAACGTATTACGTATGACATATATTATATATTATCTTGTCACATAAATCAAGCATATTTAAATACTATACATTTCTTTTATTATATATAGCGCAAAACGACAAATTATTAAGTGTATTTTACCAAATAACAAGTTTTGGGGCACGTGTAACAGTTTAAACTAACGTTTTCTAACGTTTAGTAGTTTTCATGATGATTATTTCCAGTGCGGAAGCTGCCATTTCTTCCATTAGCATCTTTACGCTACTTAAAACAGGAGATAAATTCCTTGACTTAAGCAACATATCTTATAATTTCTATTTTCTCCTAGACTTGTCTGCCTTTCTCCAGTACTTCCATTACTGTTCCGATTGCATAGATACCATCCATTCCAGACTTCCCGTGATATTTTTCTCTTCTTCTACTGCCCTACACTTCCCATCCAAAGACTCTTTTTTAGAAGATGTCTTGCTACCATCTGTGTTCTGATTTCATTGTTAACTAATACTCTATTATCTGTTCAATCTTTCTCTGCCTGATATTGCAGAAACGTTCTTTCTGAGTAAAGAACATTTATCACGATTGTTCAAAAAAGAAAACTGTCAGAACTTATTTACCTATATCATGCCACTGAAACTGACAGAAGCCAAAGACTTCTTCTGACAACAGATATGACTCTCGATAATATTGCTTATCATCTAAATTTCAGAAATGGGAATTATTTCAGTAAAGTCTTTAAGAAAAACTGCGGTATGGCTGCAAGCGAATACCGCAGTCATCATGAAATTTAACCAAACTATAACAAAGCTGATAATTTTGGAGTTACGTAAGATTCTTAATCCATTTATATTTCTTATAATGTTTATAGACCACCGGCAGTTTAATGATCTCGTCCAGATTGAGTACAAAGTAGACAACCATAACCGGCAGTTTCAGGATAAATGCACAGATGCATCCCAGAGGAACGGTGATACACCACAACGTTACGGAATCACACAGCATTCCAAATTTGGAGTCTCCGCCTGCTGCGAAGATTCCGCCTATTGTCATACAGTTTACTGATTTTCCTGCGATGTAATAGGAAGAGATCAGCAGCATTTTTTGCAGATATCCGCGGGCTGTAGGGGTGAGATCTACCATTTTTGTGATAAATGGAGACAATGCGATCAGGACAAGACCTGATACAATTCCTGCAATGATCGCAGTTCTGGTAAGTGTCCCGCCTGCCTCCTTTGCTTCCTGCAGGCGGTCTGCACCAAGACGATTCCCCACTATGATACTGCCTGCATTTCCAAGTCCGAGGCAGAAACATACAACAAGATTTTTGGAAATATTTGCTATTCCATTGGCGGCAACGGCATCTGTTCCCAGATGTCCCATGATCACAGAATACATGGAAAAACCAATTCCCCATGCAAGATTATTGATCAGTAGCGGAACGGCTTTCTGCCAGAAACGGCCAAATAACTTTTTCTCACAGCTTCTGAGGCTGAATTTCACAGCTCTGATCCTGCACAATACATAACCAACACTCCACAGGAACTGCACAACTGTTGCAAGTACGGTTGCCAGTGCAGCACCTTTAATCCCCATCTTCGGGAAGCCGGACAGGCCAAAAATGAAAACAGCATTCAATGCGATATTGAGAATTACCATAACCCCATTGATCAGGGTACTCATATTTACTGCACCACAGTTCTTCATGATTGCCAGGAAAATCTGTGCAATTCCCGAAAACACATAGGAAATGCCGATGACTCTTAAATACTCACTTCCCAGAACGATCAGAGTTTCCTCATTTGTCAGGATTCTCATGAGCTGTTCCGGAAAGAAAAGGGTTCCTGCTAGAAATACTACTGCAATACATCCACAAATCTTTGTCACAAGGCTGAACACCTGGGAAATACCTGTGTAATCCCCTTTTCCATAATATTGTGCCACAAACATATTCTCGCCTGCCATAAATGCAAACATAAACAGATTAAATACAAAAGTAACCTGTGTGGCCAGTGATACGGCTGACATGGCATCCTGACTTAACTTTCCCAGCATGATCGCATCACATGCTCCGACCAGGGCTGTCATGAACTGCTGAAGTGCAATCGGAAGTGCCAGCCTAACTATTTCTTTTCGTAAACTTCGTTTACGCTCATCCATTATCTTTTTTGCTCCTGTATAAAATATTATTGATACTCATCAGTCAATTTTCAGAATCATATTCAGGATTCTTCTTGCGCTGAGACGGATTTCTGCTTCAGTAATAAACCCTTTTTCATATGCTTCTTTTATGCGTTCCGGATATCCTGCTGCCATCTTGATATCGTTTCCTGCTTTTGTCTCGCGGTAGTGTTCTCCAAATGTCCACCAGTCTGTTGTAACCAGTCCGTCGAATCCCCATTCATCCCGGAGAATACCTGTCAGGAGTTCTTTGTTCTCTGAAGCGTGGATGCCGTTGATCAGGTTATAGGAGGACATAATTGTATATGGATGAGCCTCTTTTACAATGATCTCAAACTGTTTCAGATAAATCTCACGGAGTGCTCTCTCTGATACTCTGGAATCAGAATCCTTACGGTTTGTCTCCTTATTATTGGCTGCAAAATGCTTCACACTTGCTCCGATATGCTGAGACTGGATGCCTCTTACCATAGCTGCACCGGTCTTTCCTGCAAGATACGGATCCTCAGAATAGTACTCAAAGTTACGGCCGCAGAGCGGGCTTCTGTGAATGTTGCAGGCAGGAGTAAGCCAGATACTGATATTATTTTCTTTTACTTCTTCCGCTCCTGCTTTACCAACTTTCTCTACCAGTTCTTCATCCCAGGTGCTGGCAAGAAGTGTGGCACATGGCCAGGCAGTTGTGTTCACTCCGCATTTCGGAAGAATACGAAGTCCGGCTGGTCCGTCTGCAGTCATCACATTCGGGACTCCGTATTCCGGAAGATTTCCCATTCCAAATGTATTGGCACATCCTGTGTTTGGCTGTCCGCCAAGGAGATTGATACAGTCATCCAATGTCAGGATATCCATAAACTCATCCAATGTCATTTTACCATCTGCTACATCAGAGAAGCGAACTCCCTTGGAATCAAGAAAATCAAGAAAGTCTATTCCTTTTTGTCCTCTTGTATCAGGGCATGGAAGACCGATGGCATATTTATCCTGTCTCGGAAGTCCTTCTTCTTCCACATATTCACGCTGTGGAAGTTCCTCATAAGAACCGTCCGCAAGCATACGTTTCTGAAGATGATATGGTGCTGCCTTCCGGCTTAACTGCTCAGTTACTGTATCTTCTTTTACTACATATGTAAAGTCAATCTTCGCTGCATCTCTTACGTTTGTACCAATATAGATTGCATATTCTCCTGCTTCCAGAACATAGGCTGATTTGCATACTTTTCCCAGATCATCGTAGGATGCCATCTGATTCACAGGAATTTTCAGGGTAAGGATCTGGCGTTCACCCGGCTGAAGAATGCTGGTCTTTTTGAATGCTCCCAGCACTTTCGCAGGCTTTCCGAGTTTACCCTGTGGTGCTCCGTAATAGAGCTGGATAACTTCTTTTCCCGCTTTTTTTCCGGTATTGGTTACTTCAGTAAGAACTGTGATCACACCGTTTTCTTCGGAAGCACCAGTCACCTTCCAGTCGAAATCTGTGTAGGAAAGTCCAAACCCAAACGGATAATTTACTCTCTTTGCTGCACCCGGAATTGTCTCAAAGTAACGGTATCCTACATAAATATCTTCTGTATAATCTACATAGAATGCAGACTCATGGAAGTTTGCTGTGGATGGATAATCTTCCAGATCTTTTGCATAAGTATCGGATAATTTACCGGATGGATTAACATCACCACAAAGTATATCTGCTGTTGCAAGACCACCTTCCATACCGCCCTGCCATGCCATCAGTACTGACTGGATCTCATCACAGTCTCTGAACCATTTCGTGTCCACGATACCGCCAACATTCATCACTACGATTACATGTGGGAATGCTTTCTTTACTTTCTCTACCATGGCATTCTCTGCATTTGTCAGGCAGAAATCACCGTTTTCAAAAATCTTCGCTGACAACTCGGAGTTTCTTTTTTCCTCTCCGTCAAGAACGTATCCATCCTGTGCTGCTTCACATTTTCTGTCCCATCCTTCGCCTGAAAAACGGCAAATGGTAATTACTGCAGTATCTGTATATTCTCGCGCTTCATTCAGAAGTTCATCCGGAAGCTCCGGCTCAACTGTCATACCTGGTACTGCACCATCTGCGTATTGTTTCTGAATATCTTTTTCATAATATTTCGCAAGTTTATCGAAAACTTCTACTTTTCCCTCATCCTCTTTAATCTTCATGCCCTCATAAAGATTACGGATATATTCTACAGTTACATCGCCACTTCCTCCGCCGCCTTTTACGTAGTCTACAGTACCCTTACCAAAGAGTGCGACTTTCGTCCCTTTCCGGATCGGAAGTGTGTTTTTCTCGTTTTTCAGAAGAACCATTCCCTCTCCTGCTGCCATTCTGGAAAGTGCAATGTGTTCTTTACTTCCTGTAACTCTCCGTCCATCTTCTCCCAGCGGAAGCACAGGCTGGAAGAAGCTTCTCTGCCATTTTGCCATTATTTTAATCCTCCTTTAATTCTCCTTAGTCAAGTAGATAAAATCATCCGCTTCGCTACTTGCCTGATTTGGTTAAAGTTCTTCCTTCAAAAATGCAAAAGGTTCTTCATCCTGAAGGAAATGCATAAGCTGATATGCACACATGATTGCTACATTTTCTTCACGCAGAATCCTCTTTACTTCTTCTCTGTCAGCAAGTACAACTTCAATTTCCTCTGTGTCTTCCTGTGCATCTTTACTGATTTCACCTTCCGCATATCCATAAACAGTTGCGCAGGATTCATCTGTCATGCCAACCGTTGTGAAATAAGGTTTCTCAAATGCAGGATCTACTTTCAGAGGTGTGAATTTCAGTCCTGTTTCCTCGTACATTTCTCTTACTGCACCTTCATGGAATTCTTCGTTCGGTTCTACCAGACCTGCCGGGAATTCGTAGATATATCCGCCAATTGCGTATCTGTACTGACGTACTAATACAACTCTGTCTCTCTTTTCCCCATAAAGACTGTAAATGATCACGCCATCCGGAGTGTTTTTACCTGTTTTTATCTTTAATTCGTTAATACTCTTCGCACGGGATGCCACGAAATATGACACAGAAGTGTTGTGAACACTTGTTGCATTTAAATGATACAAATTTAAAAATTTACAATCTGTCAGTTTTTCAATATTGTGTATCTGTCCCATAATGGATACTTCCTTTCGCTTTCTATACCTTCGCTGATTATTACAGCCAATTTTCTTCTATCTCTGTTTTTAGTTCGCAAAACATCTGATAAAACTCTTCTTTTGCATCAGCTATAATTCCTAACGCAATTTTCTGATTGTAAGAATGTGTAACATTATTTCTTGCCTGCAATGCACGAAGCCACTGCTCCTCATCTCTTATCATTCCTGCTTTATAGGCAGTCTTCAGAATGATTTTCGGTGAACCTGTTGCTCCCTCTGCATATCCATGAATCTCCAGTATTTCTTTCATCATTTTCCATGACTGCTCAAAACAAATTTCATACAATCCTACGAGTCCGGTAATCACTACATTATCATATGGTTCTTCATAATTATAAATATCTTTCATGTTAGACAGTGCATTGCAGAAATTCTCATATTTTCTCATACAAAATCCTCCCTTCCTTCTCTATAGATTCTCTTAATTCATCCTGCATGTCACGATCAAGATTTACAATATCATACTCCAGAAGAGTACTTGTCTCTTCATCCACATCTAACGCAAACCTTGCAAAATCTCCTCCTGTGACTGCAATATCTATATCACTTGTTCTTCTGAAATCCCCTCTTGCTCTCGAACCAAAAAGAATTACTTTTTCAATATCATATTTTTGCGCAAGGTTTCGGATTTCTTCTATAACTTCCGGTCTGATTCCTGTATCATTCATTTTATAAACCTCACATTCCGATGTTTATATCGTCTGTTTTATCTTACCATATTATCGTATCTTTTTTAAGTCTGTCTGACAATTTCCGTAATTATTTTTTACACATAAAAAGAAGAACAGCCGCAGATTTTTCATCATACGGCTGTTCTTCTTTTTTATTTATTGTGCTGCCAATTTATTTATTCTTTATCAGATATAAAATCAATCTCCCTTGAGCACCACGCGGATTCTCTTATAAATCAGGAATACGATCAGGGATGTCAGAGCATATTTGAATATGTTGAATGGGAAAATGATCATTGCTGCAAATGTAAGAAGATTATTTACAGAACTGTGTACTGCACTTCCCATTTCAATAAATGCTTCTACCGGCATTCCAAAAGCCTTTCCGTATGCCGGAAGTAACACGAATGCATTGATAAAGCATGCAACTACTGCTGTAAGTACGGTTCCAACTGCCATTCCGATCACTGCATGTTTTCTGCTCTTAACAGATTTATAGCGGTAAATCAGACCTGCCGGAACTGCAAATGTACATCCAAAGATGAAGTTTGCCACATCGCCTACACCTGCTGTCATAGAGCCCTTTGTTACCAGATGCACAAGAATCTTCACCAGCTCGATCAGTACACCTGCGATCGGTCCCATTGCAAATGAGCCAACCAGTACCGGGATTTCTGAAAAATCCAGCTGATAAAAAGTCGGTGCCAGGAAAGGAAGCGGAAACTCCAGATTCATTAAAATTCCTGCGATAGCGCCAAGCATGGCTATCTGTGTAACGGTTCTCGTCTTACTCCTTGCCATCGCATTTCCATTTCTTAATACCTGTTCACTCATACTGTTTCTCTCCTTTGAAATTATTCTTTATGGATATGTCTCATATCCTGTTAAAAGAAAATTCCACAAGCTTTTTATATAATGAAGATTCTCTTCAACATATAAAAAACCCCGGATCATATCCGGGGTAATGAGCACGTATGGTAAATATCGCGTGTTCTTCTCTCATCCAGACTATACTGTCGGTCCTGGAATTCCACCAGATCAGCCGCCGAAGCGGGTCGCGGACTATAACCGCCGGTAGGGAATCTCAGCTGATGCTGATCACCACAACCCCGAAGAATTTTCTTTTATTTGCGTCTGATTATACTACATACAGGCATTTATTTCAATATCATTTGTGACTTTTTTCTGAGTTTTATTTCCATTTAAGTTACTGTTCACTCCGTTCTCAGTAACACGCTTCGCGATGCACAGAATTTATGCTAATCGCATAAATTCGCGCGGTATATCTCGGGTTTTCTGTGACCTTCGCTCACAAAAAACACCTCGCGGGATATTACCAGTGAACAGTAACCCATTTAATCAATATTGTTAACCCTACAACCCGCTAATACAACAACAAGCGTGTCTCCACCCTCGGTATTCTCAAATGAACTGGTTCCAAGCGGCAGACCGGTTACTTCTACTGTATCATCCTCGAAAACATCATCCAATTCTCCATTATAATAAACAGAATACTGCTGTTCTTCTCCATCTATCAGATTTAGCCATGTCAGATAATGTCCTTCTTCCATTTCCTCTTCCTGAACCTGTATTACGTATGCGTCCGAAATTCTCATCAGCTTATCACCATATCTGGATGGATTTTTGTTGATATGGCGAAAATCCAGTTCTGCATCTATCATTTCATCCGGTATTACCAGTTCTGGTGAAGCAGGGAAAAGATCATCATGTTCTTCCAGAAAAGTTTCCGCCTTCTCCGTTAATGTATACTCTGTACTGCATTGATCCTGTATATATGTATACAAATCCAGTGCTGTATAGCTTGCACCTGTATTCTCTGAGGCATATACATTTAAACTGTCCAGAGGCGTTACTCCCTGTAAAATAACCGCTGATAATGCTGCTATTGCAATCCTTTTCATAATTGTTTTTGCTGCCATAGTTATCCCCCTTTTCTTTTGTAACATTTACTGTTAATTATATCTTCGCTCTTTCTTTAATATCCTCGACAAATGCTGTAGCTATTTTCTTTCTTCTTGCATATATAATTGCTTTGTTTCCGCTTCTCAGACATATTGTTATTTTACGGTTAGAGCCTGCCCATATAAACAGAAAAACAAATACAATCATTCCAGGATTGGAAAAACAGGAAATCACTGCCAGACAAATGAAAAATATATAATATCCTGGTATTTTGTAGTTCATAAGTATTGCCGTAATATCTTCATAATAAATCACAGGAATCATATTCTTCTTTACCGGCTTTATATCTATAGTCAGCTTTTCGTGATCAGCAAGAATTGTGCTGTAAATCCTTCCCGTCAGCCACGATAAATAAATTCCTCTTGAAGAACTCATGGTATACTTCATATTCTGCTTTGTCACAGCATTTTCTTTTTCCTGTGTAGCCTGTGTTTGAGTTTCCAGTGCTTCCATATTACTTTCCCCTCTTATTTCAGTTTTTACCGACCAATGTCAGCAGCAGTGCAATGGGTATTGTCACAAATCCTGCAACCATACAGATAATAAAACGTGTCATGTAGAAGTATGTTGCATTGGAATAAACATACACTTTCTTAGACCACCATATCTTATTAGTCGCCCAATATGCTGCCGCTATGTAAGCGATCATAAGTATTGCTGCCATAGTTTTCACCTCACTTATGTACAATCTTCAGTAATTCATTTAGAGGATTGTTATAATTCACTCATCTTTATTACACTCATTATACCCTTCTCTTATCAGCTTTTCATTCACTGACAGTATATGTTTTACGCCACAGCAACAATAGTTTTCTCACTTATGGCCAAACGTTATTTTTGTTCCTTACAGTAACGTAGCCAACTATCAAATATAAAATTTACAATCTTCTTTGATAATTGACGAACTCCTGAGAATATGCTTTAATGGATTTAGTATAAATACTTCAGGAGAACAAACATAGTTCTCAACTACGCATCTACACCAATGATACATTGTATCATATCTCACAAAAAGAAATGGAGGAACACAAATGGGTCTTATAGCTATCAGCAGTCTGATGCTCTTGGGCGGTATGTATCTGATGATCGCATTCGCATGGTGGCTTCTGCAGATCATTGCCAACTGGAGAATCTTTACCAAAGCAGGGGAGGCCGGATGGAAAAGTATTATTCCAATATATGGCGATTATATTTCTTATAAAATCGCATGGCAACCTGCATATTTCTGGCTGACATTGGTTCTTGGAATCGTATCTTCCTGCTTACAGGGAACTCTTGAAACAAACGACAGTTTAATGATCTCCATGATCATCGTACTGATCAAAATCATACTTGCCATAATCAGCATTATGTACAGTGTTAAGCTTGCAAGAGCTTTTGGCAGAGGCACAGGATTCGCCATTGGCCTTATTTTCTTACCGCCAATCTTCATGCTGATCCTTGGCTTCGGCGATGACAGATATTATGGGGCAGATAAATAAGTATATATTAAATGGAAAATCCCCGGAACTTACGTTCCGAGGATTTTTACATATATACAGATTACAGTTTATTATAGAATTCTGTTGTCAAAATATTCTTTTACCGTTTCACAGCAAAAATCAGAATTGTCAGTCCACTGGAGCAGACAGATAACTTGCCAGACAATATCCAGATGAACCTTGATAATACACAGAAATAAATCCGTTTCCGGCATCTCCGAATGTAGCAACGGCTGTTCCCAACGGAATCTGACAAATTTCAGCAGCATTTACATCTGGATTTGTGCGAAGAGTAATACTTTCATTGCAGTTAATCACATAACGTGTATGTGGAATCGGAGCACCTTCTGTTGGTTCTTCATATTTAGTAACCTGAGTAAGCGCAATCCATCCGTATGTTCCATTATAATTTGTATAGCCCCGTCAACTACCCATCACCTAAAGGTAATGGGCTTGTAACTGCCCAGTCGTAGTAACGGCTTACGCCTCCGACCTTTTATCCCCAATAGGCATTGCTGCCTAAAATGGCGTTACATCATTGGGTGGTTGACAGCACCCTTTGTAGCAGAGTTTACTCTGTTACAACTGTATTAGGTACTTGGCTATCAGCAAGATAGTTTATTCCCATACGATACAGATTCATAGCTCCAATACGGTCATCATTAGACGTATAACCGCAGTTTTTGCAAGTAAACAAATGTATTTTCTTATTACGATTAGACTTTTCAGTATGTCCACAAGCAGGACAGCATTGACTGGTATAACGAGGATCCACCTTTATTACAGAAGATTGATTCTGCTTCGCTTTGTAAATCAGCTTCTGCTCAAGGTCATAAAAAGACCATGATACAGAAACATAGCGGTTTTTTGTTTTGACACGTTCTGTAACATTGCGAATACCAGTCAAATCTTCTAATACAAAGAGAGTATGCTTTGGATTACCGGTGGCGAGTGCCTTCGATACCTGATGGTTAATATCCTGCATCCAACGGTTTTCTCGCTGACCGATAGCTTTTAGTCTTCGCCTTGAGGATGGCGTATGTCGCATTTGAAGTTCTTTACGAAGCCTGGAATAATTAGCCCGTTTCTGTTTAATAGCTTTACCACTAACAAATCCAGACTTATGTTTACTGTCATAAGTTGCAATAACAAAGTTAATACCTCTGTCAATACCTACAACATTACAAATATCAGAAATATTACTTTCTTCAACCTCATAGGTAACTGGTATATGCAGATAGTATTTACCATGTTTATTTACAAGTTTGGCAGTACCAAACTTGTAAATAGAATGGTTAAAATACTTAGACATACCCTCAGCAAAATAAGGAAGTTTCACACGACCATTAAGCGTATTGACGGAAAAGCAGTTTTGAGTTAAAGAATAATCTCTGTTCCAAACCAGGTCGTACTGAGGTTTTTTAAAAGATGGTTTTATCCATTCATTCTGATTTTCAAGAATGGTCTTATATCTTGCGATAACCGTTTTAAAAACAGACTGCGCCATTTGTGATTTGAGACTGAACTTTTCTCTTAGAGTAGAGTACAAAATTTTATTGAGTGAGAACTGCTTTAGGTCATGTGTGCGGAATACATAATCTGAAACATAATTACAGGCATCACAATAAACAGACATTGTTTTATTAAGCAAAACTTTATCTGTATCAGTTGCAACTATCTGAACTTTTGCAGTTATAGTTATCTGTTCCATAAAATTTATTCCTCTCATTGATACTTCACTAGCAATAGTGTATACTAATATTTAGTGAACGTCAATAACTATCAGAGGTGATTTATGGATAATAGATATTATCGTCATAACAGACGAAAATACAGTCTGAAAGTACATATAGTTCTTGTAACCAAATACCGCAAACAACTACTACAAGGCTCTATTGCTGATGATGTGAAACAAAAGATTCTCGATATAGCTAATACTTGTGGCTACGAAATAGTTGCTATGGAAACAGACAAAGACCATATACATTTTTTGTTAAGTTATGATGCAACGGATAGAGTATGCGACATTGTTAAAATTGTAAAGCAGGAAACAACATACTACTTATGGCAAAAGTATAATTCGGTCTTATCAAAACAGTATTGAAAGAAAAAATATTTTGGTCAGATGGTTATTTTGCTTGTAGCATTGGAGAAGTGTCATCAGCAACTATACAAAAATATATTGAGAGTCAGGGATAATAGATAACGATTTACAAGGCTCCTCCACCGCCTAAAGGCAGTGGAGGAGCCTATGACAAACGAAAGGATTTATTTATGAAGAAAATTGTGCAGTATTACTGAGAACGGAGTGACGAGTACGAGTAACAAGATTTTGAGATAACAGCCGCAAGGTGACACTTTACAATGGAAAAACGGATAAAAATGTGCTATGCTATCTATCAACAGACAGAAATCCGTTGATTAAGGAGAGTGAATTATGCGTTTTGTAATTCAGAGAGTAATGCATTCAAAAGTGACAATTAATGGTGAAGTACGAGGCCAGATAGGCAAGGGCTTTATGGTTCTTATCGGAGTAGGAGAAGAAGATACCGTTGAAATCGCAGATAAAATGATCCATAAAATGGTTAATATGCGTATTTTCGAAGATGAAAACGGTAAGACAAACCTTGGCCTGAAGGAGGTGGGCGGAAGTCTTCTGCTTATTTCCCAGTTCACATTATATGCTGACTGTAAAAGAGGAAACAGACCTTCCTTTATAAGAGCAGGGGCCCCTGATATGGCTGAAAATCTGTACAAATACATAATTGCCAGATGCAAAGAACACATTGATATTGTCGAGCAGGGAGAATTTGGGGCAGATATGAAAGTGGAGCTTGTGAATGACGGTCCCTTTACAGTCATATTGGACAGTAATGAATTATAATTATCTGTAACTGTTCAGTATTTTACGGCAGATTGCTGGATGATTATCATTATCTATAACAAGAAAAAGATATGAAAAAAGCAGTTATAAATTATCAGAAAACAACAGGAATTGCAAGAGAGGAGCAGATTTATGAAAATCGGATTTATCGGATGCGGAAATATGGCTTCTGCCATGATCAGTGGTATGCTGAAAAAAGGACTTTATAAAAAAGATGAGATTATTGTTTCCAATCTTACAGAAGAAGGAAGCAAACGAAGCAGAGAAAAGCTGGGAGTGGTTACAACCCTGGATAACCATGAAGTGGTAAAAAACACAAAACTGGTTTTCCTGGCAGTGAAACCACAGTTTTATGAAGAAGTGCTGAATGAAGTAAAAGGTGAACTGACATCGGAACATACAGTTGTAGGTATTGCACCGGGGAAAACTCTTGCCTGGTTAGAAGAAAAATGTGGACAGCCTCTGAAAGTGGTAAGAATGATGCCGAATACTCCTGCTCAGGTTGGCGAGGGGATGACAGGCGTATGTGCCAATGAGAAAGTATCAGCAGAAGAACTGACTCAGATCTGTGAAATCACAGACAGCTTTGGCCGTACAGAAGTAGTTCCGGAGCGCCTGATGGACGCCGTAAGTGCTGTAAGCGGATGTTCACCTGCATATGTTTTTATGTTCATAGAAGCAATGGCAGATGCTGCGGTAGCCCAGGGAATGCCAAGAAAACAGGCTTATCAGTTTGCTGCACAGGCTTTACTTGGAAGCGCAAAAATGGTACTGGAAACAGGCATGCATCCGGGAGAACTGAAGGATATGGTATGTTCACCGGCCGGAAGTACCATTGAGGGAGTAAGAATCCTGGAACAGAATGGATTCAGAAGTGCTGTTTTTGAAGCTCTGAATGGAGCTGCTGAAAAAGGTAAAAAGATGTAATCTCAGTAACTCTAAGGCTCTGAAAATCCGCTAAAACCATAAAAAATCCGCTCAAACTCGCCGCAAAGCGGCTCAGACAGTGAGCGGATTTTTTATAACGCGAATTTCCAGAACCTAAGAGTTACTACAATTCCTGCAAATACATATTAACAGAACAATATTTCGGAGCTGTTTTATTATAAATTTCCCTGACTCAGATGACTGTTGTGGTATTTACCGGAGTTTGTAACATCTTCGCCAAACCATACGGGTGGATTATAACTGAGCGCCTGTTCTTCAGAAGAAAATTCCACTTCTGCGAGATAGAGTCCCTCATAAGGGGCATCAAATACATCCAGTTCAATGGTGAGTCCGTCCTTTTCAGGAATAAGATAGCGGGTTTTGGAAATAAGGATTCCGTCAGCTTTTGGACGCATATGTTCATAGGATTCTTTGGTAAGTGGAAGATTATATTCCTCGCGGGTCATAAGACCTTTGGATTTATAGGTAAGATAGTAGTTATCATCCTCTTTGCGGATACGGACTACCGGTGTGGTGGATAAATAGCCCTGTTCGAGTTTATGGTGTGGATAAGCGTCAAGATCTGCTGGCAGATTTTCTTTGGATATTAAAAATTTACGTTCGATTTCCATTTAAATTTCCTCCATTGAGTTAAAATGTGTCAATCCTTTAGTTTGTGCTATAATGATAATAGCATAGATGAAAAATAATGAAAACGCATATTTTACTTAAATCAAACGGTGATATCGTTACGGTTCACTCCGTTCACAATAATGTAGCCAAAATTCATTCCAGATTGCCTGCGGCAATGGAATTTTGGCTTGTATGTCTCGGGATAGTGGTGTGTGAACAGTAACATGATATCTGCTTAATGTAAAATAGATAAAAATGTTGTGGGGAATGAAGAAGAAAATAGGAAATAGCATGGGACAAGAGGAAAAATATATGGATGAATACATAAAAGAAATATCAGAAAAAATTGAAGATAAAAAAGAATATTATGCCAAAATCAGCGATAAAATCTGGGAGTATGCGGAGCCGAGATTTCAAGAATATAAATCTTCTGAATTACTTCAGCAGACATTAAAGAAAGAAGGATTTTCCATAAAATCAAATCTGGCAGGAGAGGAAACAGCATTTATTGCAGAATACGGTTCCGGAAAACCGGTTATAGGATTTCTTGGCGAATTTGATGCCCTGCCGGGACTTTCGCAGAAAGCAGATACTACCGAGAGAATCCCGGAAGAAAAAACATCAGATTCAAAATATGAAAGCGTGCTGGAAAGAGAAAAGAAACAAAATCCAGATTCAGGACATACTGATAATTGTGGTCATGGCTGCGGTCATCAGCTTATCGGAACAGGCACCCTTGCTTCCGTCATCGCATTAAAAGACTTCATGAAAGAACACAACCTGAAAGGAACAATCCGCTACTACGGCTGCCCAGCCGAAGAAAACGCAGGCGGCAAAGCGTTTCTCGTACGCGACGGCTATTTTGATGACTGTGACCTCGCCCTCTGCTGGCACCCGGAGCAGGGACGACGCGCATGCTACGGAAGCACCAAAGCAAACTTCAGAGTCTTCTTCACATTCCACGGAACCCCGGCACACGCCTCCATGTGCCCGGAATTAGGCCGTTCCGCACTGGATGCAGTAGAATTAATGGACGTAGGCGTAAACTACATGCGTGAACACATGATAGACGAAGCCAGAATCCACTATGCCATCACCGACACAGGTGGAAATGCCCCAAACGTAGTCCAGTCCAGAGCCCAGGTACTCTACGCCATCCGCGCCCCGAAGATCACTCAGGTAAAAGAACTCTACAACCGCGTATGTAATATAGCCAAAGGCGCCGCCCTCATGACCGAAACTACAGTAGAAATCCGCCAGGTAGCCGCTTACTCAAACCTGATTTCCAGCAAAATCCTTGCAGACCATATGAACACCTATCTGGAAAAACTCGGCCCTATTCCATACACAGAGCAGGAATATGCCTACGCTCAGAAATTCCAGCAGGCTCTCTCAGAACAGGATAAAAAACAACTCTCGACCATTGCCCGGGACTACTTTGGTCCCAAAGCACCGGAAGCAATGAAAACCCCAATCTTCGAACCAATCGCTTGCCAAAATCTGTACAGCGACCTCAAATACTCCACCGATGTAGGAGACGTAAGCTGGATCGTTCCAACCGTCCACCTCAACATCCCCACATTCGCCGCAGGAACCGCTCTCCACTCCTGGCAGGCAGTAGCCCAGGGCAAATCCTCAATAGCTCACAAAGGAATGCTCTACGCCGCCAAAATCATGGCTCTCACCGCCCTGGATTTTTTACAAAATCCAGAACTGGCGAAACAAGCCAGAAAAGAACTGACAGAAACATTAGACGGAGAAACATATCCCAATCCATTACCGAAAGACCTGAAACCAGAGATATGGTAAAAGTAACATTTTGCCAGTTCCTAGCGCGAAGCTCTATGTCTTCTGGGGTGAATTTGACGAGTCTTAGTAACTCTTAGGTCTGGGGAATCTGCGTTATGGAAAAGAATCGCAACGTGTCTGAGCGAAGTCGGAGGCGGAGCGAGTTTTGCATTCTTTTCCATGCTTTTAGCAGATTCCCCAGACCTTAGAGTTACTTAGGCTCACGGAACTGAACCCCAGAAGACATAGAGCTTCGTGCGTCCCTGTCCAGTGTCCCTATGCAACTCAAACAAACATTGTAACTATCCATAAAAAATGCTATAATCCATTTCAGAAAAACAAGATAAAAATCTTAAAAAATACAACAATCAGGAGGCACAAAAAAATGAGTAAAAAAGTATACATCTTCCTCGCCGACGGATTCGAAGACATTGAAGGCTTAACCGTAGTAGACCTTCTTCGCCGCGCCGGAATCGACATCAAAACCGTATCTATCAAAGAAACCACCCGGATCCAGACATCCCACGGCATCACCATGCTCACCGACGCCATATTCGCTGAAATCGACTTCGCCGACGCCGATATGCTCGTTCTTCCTGGAGGAATGCCGGGAACCAAATACCTTGCCGGTTACAAACCACTCATCGACCTCCTGACAGACTTCAACAATAAAGGCAAAAAAATCGCAGCCATCTGCGCAGCTCCAAGCGTATTTTCCGGACTGGGATTCCTCAAAGGCCGCAAAGCAACTTCCTATCCGTCATTCATGGAAGTTCTCTCCAAAGATGGCGCAGTAACAAGTGAAGACAGCGTAGTAGTAGACGGAAACATAACCACCAGCCGCGGCCTGGGAACGGCTGTAGACTTCGCACTCTCCCTGATTTCACAGCTCGAAAATGAAGAAAAAGCAAAAGAAATCGCAGAATCTGTAGTTTACACACGTTAAAACATCCCAAAACCCTTATTTTTATGCGAAAAAACACTAGCACTTTTGGATTTTTTGTGCTATACTGCTACAATGACTGTAAATATATAATTGAGTTATAAACAGACTTCTTGCGTTACTGACACAGAGTGAACAGTAACTCTCCCGCTTCTGCAATGGTGGGAGCGGAGCTCAGACTTGAATATATAGAAATAGGTAAAAACTGTGAATGATATAACGCAGCTGAAAAACCAGTCGCAAAATATAACCTGAATTTAAGGAGGAACATTGTAACATGAGTTTACAGGTGGAAAAAATGGAAAAAAACATGGCTAAACTTACTATCGAAGTTGCCGCTGAAGATTTAGAAAAAGCAATGCAGAATGCATACCAGAAAGCAAAAGGAAGAATTTCCATCCCTGGATTCCGTAAAGGAAAAGCTCCAAGAAAAATGATCGAGCAGATGTATGGCAAAGGAGTATTCCTTGAAGATGCTGTTAACGCTCTGATTCCGGAACACTACAGCAAAGCATTAGCTGAATGCGAACTTGAGATCGTTTCCCAGCCGACAATCGACATTACACAGGCTGAGCCTGGAAAAGCATTCATCTTCACAGCAGAAGTTGCTGTTAAACCGGAAGTTACATTAGGTGATTACAAAGGTGTAGAAGTACCGAAAACTGAAATCACAGTAACAGACGAAGACGTAGAAGCTGAACTCAAGAAAGAGCAGGAGAAAAACTCCAGAACAATCAGCGTAGAAGACCGCGCAGCTCAGTTAAATGATATCGTAACAATCGACTTCGAAGGATCTGTAGACGGAGTACCTTTCGATGGCGGACAGGCTACAGAGTATCCTCTGACACTTGGTTCCAACACATTTATCCCGGGATTCGAGGAACAGCTTGTTGGTGCTAAAGTTGGCGATGATGTAGACGTAAAAGTTACATTCCCTGAAGAATATCAGGCAAAAGAACTTGCAGGTAAAGAAGCAATCTTCAAATGCGCAGTTAAGAAGATCGAAGCAAAAGAACTTCCTGAACTGGATGATGATTTTGCAAAAGATGTCTCTGAGTTCGATACACTTGCAGAGTACAAAGAGCATGTGAAAACAAACCTTGAAGATAAGAAAGCAAACGAAGCAAAACGTGCAAAAGAAGATGCAGCAGTAGATAAAGTAATCGAAAATGCACAGATGGATATTCCGGAAGCTATGGTTACTACCCAGCAGAAGCAGATGATCGATGAATTTGCACAGAGAATGCAGATGCAGGGACTATCCATGGAGCAGTACTTCCAGTTCACAGGACTCAATGAGGAGAAGATGATGGAAGAACTGAAGCCACAGGCTGAGAAGCGAATCAGAACAAGACTGGTTCTCGAAGCAATCGTAGCTGCAGAGAATATCGAAGTATCGGATGAGCGTCTTGATGAAGAACTTCAGAAGATGGCTGATTCTTACCAGATGGAAGTTGAAAAGCTCAAAGAGTTCATGGGTGAGAATGAGAAGAAGCAGATGAAAGAAGATATCGCAGTGCAGGATGCAGTTACTCTGATCACAGAGGCGGCTGTAGAAGAATAAGCAGAGATTCTGTAGGGGGTGCACCTGTAATGGGTGTACCCTTTTTAGTGGTGGGCAGGCAATTCCAGATGGAGTGACAGCCCGGTAATTTACAGACAAAGATTCAGACAGGGAGAAGGAAAGAATATGAGTTTAGTACCTTACGTCATTGAGCAGACAAGTCGCGGAGAACGTTCTTATGATATTTATTCAAGACTTTTAAAAGACAGAATTATTTTCCTTGGAGAAGAAGTAACGGATGTATCCGCCAATCTGATTGTATCACAGCTCCTTTTCCTTGAATCTGAAGATCCGGGTAACGACGAATCGGTGATGTAAAATGTGTATAATATTCATCCGCTAAACCAAAATGTCCTAAACATTGTTCATCATATCTTGCCTTTGCCATGCAACGAAGAAGTAATGTAGAAATAATCACATGCTCATCTGTTCCTTTACTTGCTTCAACGATTTTACTTAATTCTTTAGAATGAATATCTTCTAACGAACCTTTTATTGTATAACCTAGAGTTCTAGAAATTGTAGAGAATTTTCTTAATTTATCTACCTTAGGATTTTCATGTTTTGCAACTGTTTCATTAGCAACTAACATAAATGATTCAATAATACGGTCACTTTCTCCACGTTGTCTTAAAACAACGTCTGTTGGTTTACCTTTTTCATCAACTAATACTTTAGCTTCATTTGTATCAAAATCGATTGCACCACGATCTTCCCTTGTTTTTTGTAAAATTTCAGCAAGTTCTTTCATTAAGAAAAATAAATCACATAC
>ERZ1106976.1607-NODE-1607-length-22165-cov-4.390502_pt1 | contig 22165 bp, 25 predicted proteins | sample MGYA00403687_ERZ1106976 | MGnify/ENA primary metagenome ERZ1106976 (study PRJEB35170, sample SAMEA104062446) | human gut metagenome | biome: human gut; feature: human-associated habitat; material: faeces | place: Denmark | collected 2013-02-22 ... | reverse complement strand
AAAACGGAAAAGCAGATATGCCGTCAAGGCGCAAGCCGTAAACCCGTCGTGCTGCCTTATCTGTTTCACCGGATTGATCCGTCAAAGCTCCGGATAGTCCCCCGCTTCTTCCGTTTTTCTGTCTCGGAAAGAGGTTTTATCATAAAGAATACCGCTCTACCTGTTTTGATGCAAATGTTTGACCGTGTATTCTCCAAACCGATTTCCCAAAATTACCATGCTCGCAGCGTCATAATGAGCATAATCGCTGTTATCCTGATCATATGTCAAATCATAGGTCGAAAAATAATACCCGTTCTCATAATCTGAGGCATATTTTTCCTTTACGGCATTAATCTGAGCATATCCCTGCCAATAGCGGCTAATACCCGCCTGAATAACCGCCATGCCGTTCTCCGGCATATTATCGCTGAATTTTGATTCGAATTTGTCGATCAGGCTTTCAAATAAATCACCGTATTCCGAAGGATATGCCGTATCCGCTTCTCCCTGCATCCAGCAAAAAGAAATGATTTCGACATGTCCCCCATCCTTTTCAAGAAGACGAATCTCATTCTCCGTAAATATCAGCAATTCATCATACATCCTCCCGCCCGGAGAAGAAAGAGGATTCCAATCGCTGTGCAGCGAGGAACCGCCGGCAGCACATTTAATAATGTAGAAATCCTCTTCCGGATATATCTTGCTGAGATACTCGGCAAGCCCCACCTCCGGACCGAAGCATGTCTGTTTATAAAGACCGTATCCGAATGTAACCGGTTTAAAGCTGTTTTCAGAGCGAAAAGTATTGGTATTTGAATTATTTCGGAAAACAATTTGTATACGGTCATATCCCTCGGACATCGCTGTCAGCCGTTCGGCGGAAAACAATTCGGGAGACTCGTAAAGATGACCTTTTGCCGTATATCCTACGGCGTTGGATTGCCCGGCAAGAATAATCACTTTCTTCACCTTCGAATCAAACACCGGCTCATCGGAAGCACCTGCCGTTTCAAAAGAAGACAGCGAATCTGTAACCGGCTGCTCCTCCCCCGCTTTGTCGCAGCCGCAGATAAAAGACAGTCCTGCCACAATCAAGAAAAGAAACCGTGCCGTCATTTTCAGAACAATATTTCGCATCCGTAATTTCTCCTTATAGGGTAATAGAATAGCCGTTTGTAAAAGCCGGCAAATTGAATTTCATTCCGTTTTTTCAACGGATTCTCCGATGAAAAAACACCTTTAAGACGGGCAAATCAAGTCTGCGCGCCGAGGGCAGCAGTCCAAAATCCGTAATTTCTGACTGCTGCAATATGCGTACATAAACCTGCCGCAGCGTAATCGGTTGTAAAACGGGGTTTTACAACCGCCTATGATAATAAGATCAAACGCTCTTATATTCATTTCACGGAACAAGCTCCGTCACGGTAAGAGACTTGATGAAAACACGGTTTTCCGTCTCAATAAACATTTTGTTGAGGTTATAATCGCAAAGCAGCGGCGCCGTCATCATGGCTTCCCCGTTCCCCGATATAAGCTCAATACTGCAAGTATCAACGATCATCCGAAGTCTGCCGGGGACTCCCGCCACCGAAAGAGGAAACGTATTTTCCCCTACACGTACCAGATTCATTTCCGGATCTATTTTTACATTCTTGCCAAAAATGTTGACGGTTATTTTTCCCTTATCGGAGAAAGAAAAATCAAAATCAAGTGCATAGGCACATCGCTTCATCGGAATAACCAGGGGCGAATCCTTTGTCACCTCGGTGCTGCTGAATACCGTCTGTTCCGATTTCAGCGCCGTTATTTCGCTGATCGGCTCAGAGCACAGAAAGTATTCCGATTCATGCGTCCGCAATGACATCTCCATGGGAACACTCATCTGACCGTTGAATGGAACGCCCGGGAAATCAAGATTTCGATTCCATGCAATATTGATTCGCCTTCCGTTCGGAACACCGGAAAAGGTCTGTGCCGCGTAGCTGTATCTTCCGTAATTAAGAGGTCTTGCATTCTGAATAATGTTAAAACGATAATTATTATATTCGCAGACAACATACCGATGTGAAGCTCCGCTGATAATCCATTTCTTCTTGCTTCTGTCACCGTCAGCATAAAGAGGATATATATCCGGACATTCCGCTTCCCCTTCTATGACAATTTCCTGAAGCATGTCCCAATGCAAAAGATCATCCGAAACAAGAAGCGCAAAAAGTGAATCCTCAAGGTAAAGCGCCATCACATATCGCTCCATATCATCGCACCAAATCACCTTCGGATCACGGTTATCGGATTTAATGTGGGGCACAATCGGGTTCTTTTCATATTTTTTAAAAGTTTGCCCACCGTCCGTGGAATAAGCAAGACACTGTGTAAAGGGCTTTCCTGAAGACAGTAAATTCGCCCCTCCCGCGGAGGTATAAAACAAGAGAATAACATCCTCATCCCCCTCCTTAAGTCCTGTTCTGTTTTCCCTGTCGATAACGGCGCTGCCGGAAAACATAGTTCCCTGCTCATCGGGATAGAGTGCAATCGGGCGATTTTCCCATCTTACAAGATCAGAGCTTACCGCATGCCCCCAATGCATATTCCCCCACACCGTATCGTAGGGATTATACTGATAGAACATATGATAGGTTTTTTTACCGGTGACAGGAGACACATACTCAAGCAATCCGTTCGGATCGTTAATCCAGCCGTAATCGGGGGTAAAATGAACGGTCGGACGAAAATTTTTTATTTCAGAATAGTTAAACTCTGGGCTATCTGACTGAATATTCTCTAAAACAACAGCTTGATCTGTCTCGATATTAATATCTTTCCCTATATATTTTCTCACATCATAATAAACATATTCGCTTGGATTTACATAATCAAGACGAAGATCAATATCATTTACCATATTTCCGTTATAACAGATTTTCAGCTTTCTCGAATCAACATATCTTCCAATCGGGAAAACAAGGTAATTTTTTTCAATTGTTATTGTTAATTTGCTCAACAGAAGCACCTCTCTTGACAATTATTCTTATTGACATTTTACCCGCCTTACGATATAATTATAATTGTTATTTTGGTTTTTTACAATAGAAAAAACCATAAAAAGGAGAAAAAAAGCGTTATGATTATCATACCGAACGGTCTGAGCTACGACAAAAAAGTCAGAACCGGAAGCATAAGTGTGAAAAACGTTAATTATACTAATGTCCAAAATAACTGGATACACAAGGAACGTTTCCTTTATGCAAACGAATTTATTTTCGTTATCGAAGGAATCGTACATATCAAATCTGACAGTATCCAATACGATATTGCAAAAAATGAATTTCTGATCATTCCGACGTTCAGCACCATTTCCGGCGCAAAGCCCTCCGAATCTGCCTGTTCTTTTTATTCTGTCGGCTTTGAAGGAAACATTGACGTCCTCAATAAAAAAGAACGCCAAAAGCAGCGTCTGAACGGAAATATCGTATTTATATATGAACTAATGAAGAAAATGCGTACAAAATACAACCCTGAGCTTCGGGAAAACGTCGAGCTTGACACACTCTTTCTCACTCTTGCCTATGCGCTTCAGGAGGCAGGAGAGAATAACATTGAAACCGGGTTCCCCATGCAGAAAATGCTTGACTATATCCATGACCACGTTAATTCTCCAATTGATATGGCGGACCTGTGCAATGAATTTAATTACAGTCCTGACTATATTGCCAAACTGTTCAGACAAGCTTACGGTATCACGGTAAAAAAATATGTCAACCAAGTAAAAATGGCGGCGGCAAAACAGCTTCTCACAACCTCGCATCTGACAATAGAACAGGTCGGAAACGCAGTGGGGTTTGACAACGTACTTTTGTTTTACAAATATTTCAGATACCATGAAAATGTTACGCCTTCCGAATACCGCAAGCTTCATAAATGAATGATTTCCCTATAAAGATCTTATGTGGATCTTATGTGCTGCTTGTGGAAAATTCGGTTAAACATAACGGGAATTTTCCACTTTTGCTTAATTTATCTATTGCAGAACACGGTTGTATGTGATAATATGAACATGTAATAATTGTTACAGTTGCTAAATTACAGATTATTCGCGGTGTTGATTCGTAATTTTTCAACAATATCATGGTTTTTTTCCTAAATAACAGTTTTTACCCGCCATATTAACTGCTTTTTTGATTTTGAAAATTCTCATGATGTATATTTCTGCAAAGCTGCTGTACAATAATTAAGAAAAATTATATAAAAGGAGAACCATTCACTATGAAACGCTGTATATCTTTCCTGCTCGTCGCAGTATTGTTCTTAACTGCAATATTTTCAGTAACAGCATCTGCTTCTTCTGCTCCGGAATATACCGTGTATAACATTCCCAAAGATTTTCAAGAAAAAGCAGTTGTCTCCAACGCCGTAGAGAATGACAAAAAATGGTGGATTCAGGGAGTTGACTGGGGCAAGCTTTACAGTGACAGCGAGAGCGGCATCAACGATCAATTCTTTTGGGTAGTGGACAAGTACTCAGTAGACAATGTCGCCGCCGATCAGCTTCCCACCCTGACGCTTCCCCTCGATGTTCCCGCAGCAGGTCAATATGATGTTGCTGTAAAGGTCTTTGTAGGAGGAGATTTCGGAAAATTCGAGATTTCTCTTGACGGTACGGTACTAAACACAGTTGACTGCTTTGGCGAGGGAGGTCTTACCTTTTTCAATATCGGCACCCAAAAGCTGACAGCCGGAACGCACAATATGGTGATTAAATGCATCGGATACAATGCAGGAAACACCACGAATATGTGCAATATGGGAATCAGCCGCGTCATCCTTAGCCCTGTCGGCTACTTTAAACTCACAAACTATATTAAAGAAGCGGTTCCCTCTAACCGCACGGAGGAGCTGCCCAGACGTTTTGTTCAAAACATGGATCGCGACTGGAAAGCAGCCTTCAATGCTCACGATGTTTTACCGGAGGACAACGGTCAGCTTTTCTGGGAGCTTCCCAAGAGCGAATCAAACTCCGCTACCTTTACCGTTCCGCTGAATGTGGCGGCATCAGGCAAATATAAGGTAACAGCCCGCCTCTTTATGGGCGGTGACTTTGGAAAATTTGAAGTTTCTTTGGGCGGAAAAGCGATCGGAACCGTCGACTGCTACGGTGAGGGAGGTCTTACCGACATGAATCTCGGAGACGTCGAATTGACAGCGGGTACAAACAACCTGGTGTTTAAATGTATCGGCTTTAACGAGAGCAATACCGCTTCAAACTGTAATCTCGGCATCCATTCTCTGACCTTAACCGCTGCTGAAAATAACGCAAATCCTCCGACCGCCGATATTTTCACCGCTCTTCCGGTTTTCGCTTTAATCAGCATCAGTGCTATTGTTATTATTTCAAATAAAAAGAATCATATATAATAAATAAAATTCAGAAAGGAATTCGATTATGAAAAAAATTATGATTTCTATTCTCTCTGCTATGCTGACGGCTGCAATGCTTCTTAGCTTGGCTTCCTGCGGCGACAACAATAACGACGGAAAGGATTCGGGAAATAATACTTCCTCCGGCTCCCTTTCTTCCTCTTCCGATACCGACAAGAAAGACACCGGGGATACTTCCTCCTCTGATACCGGAGATAAGCCTGCCGATTCTTCTTCCGACACCACCGCTGCACCTGAGCTTAAGGTGGAAGTCGGTACCGTTCTCGAATATAAAATGGCATTTTATCTCGATGAATCGGTAGCTTCAAACGCTGATGATGCTACCGACGGCTCCGGAAACCGTTTTGTCCAGAACATCTCCAATGGCTTTGCCAGAATCGACGATGAATTTATGCTCAATGATGAGGACACCTATCAGTTATTCTGGTTTGCCGGCGAAGAGGGAAATACCTTTACGATTCCGTTGAATGTTCCCGCTTCTGGCAAATACACGATTGACACCACCTTATTTAACGGCGGCGACTTCATCACCTGCCAGATTTTCCTCGGGGAAACTCTGATTGCCGACAATTTGGACTGCTACAACGCGGCCGGTGATCTCTACGATTACAATTTAGGTTCCTTTGATTTGACAGCCGGTGATATGGATCTTGTGATTCGCTGCACCGGAAAAAATGAAGCTTCTTCGGGTTATGTCTTTGCTATCAATTCTTTGAAGCTTACTTGTGAAGCACTGAGCTAATGATGCAATACCGGAAATTAATCCGGTGCCGCGGCAGAAGGATCCGTCGGGTAACGGCACTCCTTCTGTCGTTTTTATTTCTCTGTTCGGCACCGTGTATAACAACTAACGCGGAGGATACTCCCATGGAAAACAATAAAATTGTCACCCTTTTCCCTCATCTCCCCGGCGCATGGGTAGGAGATGTCATGCCCATGAATAACGGCAGTGATCTTCGTCTCTATTATCTTTACGATAAAGACAATAACGGTCCTACCGAGATTCATCCTTTCTATTATTTCTATACCGATAATTTCTACGAATATTATAACGGCGGACTTACCGTCAAGCCTGATACCGACCCGCAGGCACAGGATAACTTCGGACTCGGAACCGGATCTTATCTGAGAGTCGGAAATGTTCTGCACTGTTTCTACACCGGCGTCAACAATAGAATTTCAAGCACCACTGCCATTATGCATGCCACCAGCCTTGACGACGGAAAAACATGGGAGAAACAGTACGAAGAAACCATTTATCCTCCCGACGGCTATAATATAAACGAATTCCGTGATTCAGAGGTTTTCTGGTGTGAAGAAGCAGGCGAATATTGGATGACTGTCTCGGCACGCTGCAAAACGAACGGCAGCGAGAACGGCGTCGTTCTTCTTTATACCTCTGATGACTTGAAAAACTGGACCGTATACGGAAATCTTTTTGAACCGAATCATCAGTACATGCTGGAATGCTCTGATATCATTAAGATTGACGATAAATACTATCTGTTTTACAGTTGGAATTGCGTCACCTATTATGCAATAGCTGATTCAATATACGGTCCTTACAAGGATCCCAAGGATAACACGCTCGGCGGGAATGCCTTTACCTTCTATGCCGCAAAATCCGGAGAACTGAACGGTCGTCAATATCTCTGCGGCTGGTTGGGCAGAAAACAGGGTAATCTGGACACCAATACGTATCAGTGGGCAGGCAATTTAGTGGTTGCCGAAATTCTTCAAAAGGATGACGGTACGCTCGGATTAGACGCCCCGCACACCTACAGCGAGTATTTCAATAAAGCGTTTGACTTTACTCCTGTCGGCACCAAAGGAAATGCTGCTGTCGATCATAACAGCATCACACTGTCCGGAAAAGACGGTCTGTCCTTTGTCGATATGGGCGAATTGCCGCAAACCATGATGATGACCTGCACCTTTACAGTGGATTCCTACTTCAGTCAGGTTGGACTCTGCTTCGGTACCAACGGCGTCAGCGAAAAATCCTCTTATATTATGTTAAACGCTGCCAATAACCGGATTCAGTATGACGCCTCCACTCTCGGAAGTATTGGAAGTACACCTCCCGCCTCGGATGGTTTAAACGCCAATTCCTATGAAACATTTTCCTTTGAACCCGGAAAAGAGTATACCCTTAAGGTTGTAGTAGAGGACGAAATCATTGCGCTCTATCTTAACGGTAAGAAAATGTTGATTAACCGCAATTTTGATGCTGTCGGTATGGATTTCGGATTCTTTGCTTCACGCAACGGCGCGACCTTCAAGAATATCGAAATATTCGTAACCGATTCGGTTACTGCACAGCCGGGCGTTCCCACCTCTAAAAGAGACATCAATAAAACGCCGTCTGATAGTTCATCAAACACCTCTGATTCCATCAACGTAAAGCCCCCTGAAACATCGTCCTCTGATGATACTTCATCAGTCGATACCGAAAGCGATACAAGCAGCTCTTTTTCCGACACAAACGATTCCTCCGCATCAATATCCGATAAGAATCATTTGCTTCTCCCAACGGCAGCCGCTGTCATCGGTATCGGAATTATTGCAGGACTCGTTACCGTTCTTCTCAAGAAGAGAAGAAAGAAATAATCCTAATGCAATACCGAACAATTCGCGACTAATGCCCCGGCGACTCATCTGCACCATCGAAGCTGCGCGCAGTATTGCCTTATAATCCCTGAAATGTAAACCAATTTAGGCAAACAAAATATTAAGGCAATACCGCTGGGTGCACGGCTATCGCCATTGCTGCGCAGATGCTTGCCTCTATTCCGTCATACTTCACCAATTTCGTCGGCAGAGGAAGCGCTCTTGTCTCCTCAATTGATACCGTCTGACGAAAAATCTGGCGGCGCATCTGCGCAGCAATCATTTGCGGTATTGCCTTAAAGAATAGCGGTGTTAAAAAGTCAAGCCTTTTTAACACCGCTATGAATTTTCTTACCGCCGATTTTTGGTCCTCAAGCAAAACCGGTTTTTCCTGAAGAATAACCGAAACAGACATTATTTTAAAATCATATTTCCAACCCGAATAATGTCTCCGGCGCCAAGGATAAGCACAATATCATTCTCATTACAGTTATTTTTTATATAATCGGAAATTTTTTCAAAAGACGAAAGATAAATGCCGCCCTTTACTGCCCCCGCAAGCTGTTCGGAATTCACGCCGTAAGTATTGGTCTCCCTTGCCGCATAGATGTCGGCAAACACAGTTAGGTCGCTGTCTGCAAACGCAGTCACAAAGCCATCCCAAAGCCCTGCTGTTCTGCTGTACGTATGCGGTTGAAAAACCGTGACAATACGTTTCCCGAAGGCTTTCGCGGCGCCGAGCGTCGCCCTGATTTCCGACGGATGATGTGCATAATCGTTGTAAACGAGGGCCCCGTTCGCCGCAGTTCCCATATACTCGAATCTCCTTGCCGCGCCCTGAAACCGTTCAAGCCCCTTCGATACCCCTTCCGGAGAGAGCCCGTATGAAAACGCAGTTGCCGCAGCAGCAAGCGCATTGAGAATATTATGCTTTCCGGGAACCGACAGCTTGATTCCGCAAAGCTTTTCTCCGTTTTTCATAACATAAAATTCGGCGCATCCGTTGTGGAAAGTAATATCCGAAGCGGTATATTCCGCCTGATTCTCAATGCCGAAGGTGATAAGCTTCTCATTGTGCAGCTCGTCTATAAGGGCTGCCGATTCAGGATCATCGGAACAAATAATAGCGCGCTCCGCATAATTTATATATTGCGCAAAGGATCTGCGAAGCTGCTTCATATCTTTAAAGTAATCGGCGTGATCGTATTCAATATTGGTTATAACTGCCGCAGTAGGGACAAAAGACAGAAAAGAATCGCAGTATTCGCAAGCCTCAAAGATAAAAAAGCTTTTATTTCCGATACGGTAAGCGCCTCCCATATCTTTAAGCTCCGCTCCGCTGACAACGGTAGGATTAAGTCCCTCCGATATGAATATTTCGGATATCATAGATGTCACCGTGCTCTTGCCGTGCGTACCGGCTATACCGATCCGTTCAGTATAGCCGCTCATAAGCCAACCTAAATAATCGGCGCGCGAGCAAAGCGGAATCCCGAGCTTCTTTGCTCCCTCTATTTCGGGATTATCGGAATGTACCGCAGCTGTGTATACAACAAGAGAGGCACCTTTTACATTTTCCTCGGAATGGTGATAGACAACCCTTATCCCGGAAGCGGACAGCCTGTCGGTCAGAAGCGTTTCATTGCGGTCGCTTCCCGAAACCCTGTATCCTCTTTCTTTGGTTATTGCCGCCAGCGAGGACATACTGATTCCTCCGATTCCCACAAAATGAATTCTTTCCGCCGACATCATGATTTCAGATAAACTCTCCAAATTCATCATTTGATCATTTCCTTTCTCGATCACCAAAGCATAAATTACAGCACGACTTTTCCTAACCGTGCAAAACACCATTTCATATATCGGAACGATACAGAGAGTGCAGATAAAATCGAATCGGGGCTTTGCCCCAAATCTCATTCAGGAGCTATTTGAAAAAAGAGCCCTGAAAACCCGCAAAACTTTTAAAAAAGAGATTTTATTAAGGGCGAAAAGCCTGAATCCGAAGCTCCGCAAAATACTTTGCTTTCAGTTTGCATATTAATATGATTTCTCGTATTTTGGGTATTAACAAAAAATCCAAAATAATTTTAACAAAAACTAATCATTCCGTTCAAGTGTAGACATAAACTAACAATATAATTATATCATAAGTTAAATTCAAATATTCTTAGCGGAGGCCTGCCATGCAGATCACAGATATCAAAATCAGAAAAACGTTTTCAAATGACGGTCCGATGAAGGCAATTGTATCGGTTACCTTTGACAACGAGCTGGCTCTTCACGACATCAAAGTTATCAACACCAGGGACAAGTTTTTCATAGTTATGCCAAGCAGAAAAAATCCGGACGGCACATACCGAGATATTATCCACCCCATCAATTCCGATTTCCGCCATATGCTTGAGGAAAGCGTAATAAACGCTTATTTTGACGAGCTTAAGAGAATCGAGGAGGAAGGCGAAATACCGGCAGAATCCGACGCCGAAGCCTCCGCCGAATAACTCAATTTCCTTTTGTTACAAAAGAACAAGTCCGCCGTAATCGCTCAGCGGTTCATCCGAAAGCGATACGGCGCTTATTTTATTATCGGCAGCAAAGTCAAGAATCGCTTTCCCATCGGGATGCCCCATAAGATCACCGAAAAAACAATAGACTCCGCCCCGGAGCCTGCCTCCCGCTCCTCCGATAAAGCCGGTATTATAACCGTCAAGACGTATATATCCGGAACGTATCAAAAGAACCGATATGCCGTCCTCCGACAGGACAGAAGCAAGCCCGCGATCAGAGGTTACCGCACAGCGCTCCGAGAGCATAGCGACCGAGCAGCGCGCATATCCCTGCCTGACCGGTACGAGCACTTCATTTTCCCTTAAAATATACCGAGAAACAAAACCCTTTTTCCCATACACTCTTCCGTTGACCGCAAGCGCGTCAAAAAGAATATCTCCCGGATATTCCGGAACAAGTTTTTCCTCTGTCGTTCTTACAGGTACGCCAAGCTTATCAAAAAAATTCTTTTCAGAAAAATAATATTCCTCTGTTATAAGCAGACTGCCGTCACGAAGCTTCATACACAGCATATCCGGATGTGACGCCACCGGAGAAGAAAGCCCCTTAAAAGAAGGCAAGCGTACCGCAGCATAGCCAAGAGTCAAAAGTGCCTCTGTGCATTTGCCGGATACGCGATTGTCGGTAAGTACTATATTCAACATTCAATAAAGGGAAAAACCCTTTCATAATAATCCGAAACGATTGCCTTAATCATCTTCAAACAAATCAGTTAGCTCTTGTCACTTTCCCCGAACGCAGGCAGCGGGAACATACATGCATCGTTTTGTTTGTTCCGCCGACAACAGCCTTTACTGTTCTTACGTTAGGCTTCCAAGCTCTGTTGGTTTTGCGGTTTGAGTGGGAAACATTATGACCGAAGGTTACGCCCTTTCCGCAGATATCACACTTTGCCATTACAGACACCTCCATATATCCGAATTATATCAATTACATTAAAGAACTCATACTTAAACAGTATATCACATTATGTACAAAATTGCAATAGAAATTTGAAAAAAAGTTATTTTTCAGCTTTATTTTTATTCTTTTCCGATTTTTTAAATTTGAACTTGTTTTCCTTGCCGTCTCTGAGACGCTTAATATTCTCCTTATGAAGAAAGACCACAAGCACGCAGGTAATAAGCACAAAAACGATTCTCAAATCCCCGTGACCGTATCGCATCTCCATGATATTATATAAAATCAGAGGATACATCAGTGCCGCAGAGATAGAAGCCATTGAAACATATTTGGTTCCGAGCAGCATGACGGCAAACACAAGAAAAGCGAAAAGGAAAGCGAGCGGTTCAAGCGTAAGTGCCATCGCCGCGGTAACGGCAACACATTTGCCGCCTTTGAATTTATAGTAGCACGGAAAAGCATGACCGAGAGCGCAAAACATTCCGGTCATATATGCAATTACATCACCGCAAAGAAGCCTTGCGATCAGAACGGCAACTACGGTTTTAAGGATATCACCGGCAAGTGTAGCGATTCCCGCGCTTTTTCCGTAAACTCTTGACATATTGGTAGCGCCGGCATTTCCGCTTCCATGCTTTCGTATATCGTCACCGAACTTCAGCTTCGAAATAACGACAGCAAAATTGATACTTCCGAGAAAATAACCGATCGCAGCGCATAAAACGATTACAAGCACCCACACCGCTACCGGCAGTCTTCCCTGCTCTGCAAGCAGCCCCAGCCATCCCTTATACATGAGTTCCGAAAGGGATACTCCGGTCTGAGCCGCCTCTCCGGTTACCGCTTCCGTCACCGCCTGTGTAACCGTGTCATTCAATACAGTCAAACTATCCATATTAAACCTGTTCCTCCCCGCGCTCCCGGATTATCAGCTTGATCGGAGTCCCTTTAAATCCGAAAATTTCCCTGAGACAGTTTTCAATATATCTCCTGTATGAAAAATGAAACAGTTCGACTGAATTACAGAATATCACAAATGTCGGAGGCTGAATTGCAGTCTGTGTCATATAATATATTTTCAGATACCGTCCCTTATCCGACGGAGGCTGTACTCTTGCAGTTGCGTCGTTTAGTATATCATTGAGCACGCCGGTTGTAATACGGAGTCTGGACTGCTCGTAAGCCTTGTTTATCATCTCAAATATACGGCTTACCCTTTGACCTGTCTTTGCGGAGAGGAAGATAACCTCCGCATAAGTCATATAAGACAGTGCTTTATATATTTTTTCGGTAAATTCTCTTACGGTATTATTATCTTTTTCGATAAGATCCCACTTGTTTATACAGATAACCGACGGTTTACCGGCTTCATGCGCAATACCGGCAATTCTTTCATCCTGCTCGGTAATCCCCTGCTCTGCATCTATCATAATCACACAGACATCCGCGCGGTCTACCGCCAGCTTTGCCCGAAGAACACTGTATTTCTCGATGGGATCCTCAACCTTACTCTGACGTCTGATACCGGCTGTATCGATAAAAACGTATTTTCCGTATTCATTTTCAACTTCCGAATCGATAGCATCGCGCGTAGTTCCTGCCATTTCCGAAACAATCAGACGGTCGTTTCCGAGAATACGATTTATGATAGAGCTTTTACCCGCATTCGGCTTACCGATGACCGCAACCCGAATCATTTCATCTTCAAGCTCGCCCTCTTCCGTTTTTTCATCAGGACAAAGCTCAAGAACTCTGTCAAGCAAATCTCCGCTCCCGCTTCCGTGAAGGGAAGAAAGCGCTATTGGATCATCCTTAAAGCCAAGCTGATAGAACTCGTAAAATTCCGCAGGCGGATCACCGATTTTATCGATCTTGTTTACGGCAAGCACCACCGGTTTGCCGCTTCTCATGAGCATAGCAGAGATCTGCCTGTCGTCATCGGTCATTCCAACGTTGACGTCGGTCATAAATACGATAACATCAGCAGTCTCAATGGCAAGCTCCGCCTGCCGTCTCATATATTTAAGCATCATGCTGTCAGTGCGAGGCTCAATCCCCCCGGTATCGACAAGCATCAAACGCCGTCCGCGCCACTCGGCTTCGTGATAAATCCGGTCTCGGGTAACACCGGGAGTATCCTCTACAATCGATATTCTTTTTCCGGTAAGCTTATTGAAAAGCGTGCTTTTTCCGACGTTGGGACGTCCCACTATTGCAACAACCGGTATATTCATATATTTTCTCTCTCCATTCAGGATAGCTTCAGAATTTTAGACACGAAATCGTATCCGTCGCTATCGATAAATACAAGCTTTACGCCGAGCTTCTCCTCTAACCACTGCGGAGTCGTGTCATCAAGAAATCGGTCTCTCTCATGCCTGAGCATCACCGAAGGAAGAAAAAGAATTTTCCCAAGCGGCTTTGTTCTGAGCTGACGATACAGGTCGCGTCCGGTAATAAGTCCCGCTACTGTAATATTTTCTCCGAAGAAATCATTTTTTATCTCATAAACCGCACAGTCAAGATTATAACACTTTTTTTTCATTTCCTCAACAAGCAGGGAAATAAATCCGTAAGCAGCAACTCCGGTTGCTATCGAGCAGGAGCGCGGACGAAAGGGATCAAGCTCGTCAATATCGTCCATCGCCTCGATAAATTCGTCAGCCATAGAGCGAAGCATTCCGACGCCGTTTTCTATCTGAGGATAGCCCTCATAATACCTGCCGTCGGGAAATTTCATTTCTCCCTTCACATACATCTCGTCGGCACAATAAAATATATGACTCCCGTGCTCAAGCTTACACTCTTCCGCAAAACCCTCAACCTGTGCAATCACATTACGGCACTCCTCTTTTGAGAACGGTTTCAGGGGATATAGATTATCTCGATATTTGGTAATTCCCGCCGGAACAACCGAAACACTGTCAACCGAAGGATAAAGAGCCGCAAGGTCTTTCATAGTGCGAAGAAGCTCCGCCCCGTCGTTCACTCCGTTACAAAGCACAATCTGACAGTGCATCTCTATCCCCGCCGCAGCAAAACGCTTCATCGTATCATAGCAGGAGCCGGCAAAACGGTTGCTGAGCATTTCACAGCGAAGCGTCGGATTGGTCGTATGAACCGAAATATTGATCGGAGACATCTTCATTTCAATGATTCTGCAAATATCGCGCTCATCCATATTGGTAAGCGTAATATAATTTCCCATCAGAAAAGAAAGCCGCGAATCATCATCCTTAAAATACAGCGATTTTCTCATTCCGGGAGGAAGCTGGTCGATAAAGCAAAATATGCATTTGTTGCGGCAGGAACGCTTCTCATCCATAAGAAAGGTCTCAAACTCAAGACCGATATCGTCATATCTCGGTTTTTTTATAACAATATCAAAAAGCTCCGGGCCGCGGTGTATAAGAAGCCTTACCCTTGGTTCCGTAATATAATATCGGTAATCAAGAACATCGTTAATATCCTTACCATTAATCCGCACCAAATAATCTCCACGCTTCACACCGTTTATATCGGCAAAAGAACCGGTCAGAACATCCTTTATTAAAACCAAACAGTCTCCCTCCCTTCAAAGATTATCAACAGCCGTTTGCAAAAGTCAGAATATAATCCCATTTCATTTTTCAGCGAATTCTCCGATGAAAAAACGCCTTTAAGACAGGCAAAGTGAGTCGCCGCACCGAGGCAAGCAGTCCAAAATCCGTGATTTTGAACTGCGGCATAAGCTACGGTACCTGTCGCAGCGCAATCGATTGTAAAACGGAGCTTTACAATCGACTAAGATTATAAAAATCGCCTGAAATCGCATCGGGCGCGTAAAAATACACGCCCGGAATACGGAAATAAAGCCCTCCGCTCATAAGCGGCGGGCCTATTTTTGCAAATCGCCTCAGCACTGACCGCTCAATCCTTTTCGACTGCAACGATCTCCTTGCCGGCATAAGTTCCGCATGCCTTACACACTCTGTGAGATAAAGTATATTCACCGCATTTGGAGCATTTCGTCATTCCGGGAATATCAAGCTTCCAAACGCTGGAACGTCTCTTGTCACGTCTTGCCTTAGATGTTTTATGCTTCGGTACTGCCATTGTATTAGCACCTCCTTCAAGTGGTTAATATTCATTCATCAGTATCAAGAAACTTTTTGAGCACCGCGAGTCTCGGATCAATCTCTTTTCGATTGCAGCCGCAATCTCCGTGATTAAGATTTTTTCCGCACATCGGGCAAAGTCCGCGGCAATCGTCACGGCAAAGGTCTCTTGACGGAAGTTCAAGGAACAAAAGCTCCCCAACCGGCTCGTCCAACTCGATTGCGGAATCGGAAACAATCACAATATCGTCGTCCGCTTCGTTCACTTCATTTTTCAGAGCCACATTTTTTTCAAGACCGAAGGAAAGCTTACGGTGAAGTCTCTCCAGGCATCTTGCACATTCGGTTGTGTATTCCGTTTCAGCGTTAAGCGTGAGAAGCATATAACCCGAACGATTTACCACATGACCGGTCACATGAATCGGCTTTTCAAAAGTCAACGCCGGAAAAAGCTCGTCTGCCCCTTCCCATTCGAAGGAAAAGCTGATTTTATCTGACTTTCCGCTCAGAATCGGCGTCATATCCACGCGCATGGCATACCTCTTGATCTTTTACAAAATGTCACAACATACATTATACACAATCCATTCGGTTTTGTCAATGTTTTTTTTCAATTTCATCTGCGATTTACTCCAAAAAAATTACTTTTACATCAAAAAAACGACTTTATATTCAAACCGATTCACCTATATTCTAAAACCTCTTTTAAAGCGTCTTTTTCAGCACCTCAATAATTTTCTTTTCCTCTCTCGACACTTTGACCTGCGTCATACCGAGTATCTCCCCTGTCTGAGCCTGAGACAATTCCTTGAAATATCTTAGATAAATAAGCTGACGCTGTTCCGGAGGCAGTTTTTTTATCGCCTCTGCAAGAGCAATTCTGTCAGTGGTTTTTGTTATGTTATCCTCAGAATCCGCTATGAGATCCCCGATTTGCGTTCCGTCATCATCGTTTCCCACAGGCTCGTTCAAAGAACGAACCGGACTTGTGGCTTCCAGTGAAAAAACAAGTTCGTTACAATCTACGCCGCAAAGCTCCGCAAGCTCGTTTATCTTGGGTTCCCTGCCGTTTTTCCTTACAAACTCTTCTCGCTTTCGCATAGCGTCAGTGCCGGTTCGCTTTGTTCCGCGACTTACCTTTACCGCTCCGTCGTCGCGAAGAAACCTTCTTATTTCTCCGATTATAAGCGGAACTGCATAGGTAGAAAATGCGGTATTATAGGAAAAATCAAAGCTTTTTATTGCCTTTATCATCCCTATTGCCGCAAGCTGTACAAGATCCTCATATTCAACGCCGCGATCGCGGAATCTCGCCGCTATACTCTTGCACAATCCCATATTGCAGGATACAAGGCGCTCCATTGCCTCTCTGTCCCCTTCATGGGCAAGACGCAAAAGCTCTGTATTTTCTTCTCTTGTCATTTCAGCTTCTTAGTCATCGTGACCGTTGTTCCGCGTCCCGGCTTCGAATTGACGTCAAGTCTGTCACTGAAGCTCTGCATAATCGCAAAGCCCATGCCTCCCCTCTCTCCGCTCGTATCGGTAGTAAAGAGCGGCTGCATCGCTTGATCAATGTTTTCTATTCCGCACCCGCGGTCGCTTATCCTAATTTTCAGGCTCCTGTCGTCAAAAAGCTTTGCATCAACGGTAATTTTTCCGCTTCTGCCGCGATATCCGTGCACAATGCAGTTCGTTACAGCCTCCGAAACCGCCGTTCTTATATCTGCAAGCTCCTCCATATTCGGATCAAGCTGTGCGGCAAATGCAGTAACGCTATATCTCGCAAAGCTTTCATTTCTTGAATCGGAAACAAAGCAAAGCTTCATCTCATTCATGATTTTCCTTTTCATTTTATAATCCTTTCAACTTTTATTGTAAATAATTCTCTCGGGTATGTACTCCCCCAAAGCGGGGAGACGCAGCATACAGTGTAACGCTTCTTTTCCTTAAGGACATACCACAGGTTCTAACGATGAGCAGTCGTATTTTTGTCAAACGATACCAATTGAGGGATAAGAGTGACGCCTCTACCGACAAAACCGGTGAAGTATGACGGAAAATGGACAAGCAGGCTGCCGTCAAGGCGCAAGCCGTGAACCTGCTGGTATTGCCTTAGCCATATTCCTGCATTTTTTGCCTTGCCGTTCAAAAAATCATCTCGAAAATCGGCGTAGCCGATTGATTCAGCGATTCCCTAAAAATTCAATCTTCATTAGACGGCAAAGAGATTTTTTTGTCAGTCTAAACCAAGATTTCGCAGACAGCGTATCCATCCGGCAAGAATTTTGTGACGAATGACAGGAAACAACGCAAGCCGACTTTGGGAAGTGATTTTTTAGAGACGCCCCGAAGTACGGCGGAAAATTGCCCCGCAGGTGCATCATCAAGGCACAAGCCGTGAGTTCCGCGATATTGTCTTAACCCTTTTTTCCGACGGTATAAGCTTGTCCGTACCCGCAAGACGAAGAATCTTCATAAATTCCTCGGAAACTCCCACAAGTCTCAGCGATCCTCCGTAGCCACTCACCCTTGTATATCTGCCGAGAATCAATCCCAAGCCTGCCGAATCGGTAAAAGTAACCTCATTCAAATCAAGTGTAACCTTCGTCGGACGATAATCAATCAGTTTCTCATCAATGATTTCTCTAATCTCTTTCACACTGTGATGATCAAGCTCACCCCGAAGTCTGAAAACAACTTCTCCGCCCTCCTCCGGTTCAACGCTTACTCTTCCGTAGTTTAATATTGCTTCTTTTCCATCCATATTTTTTTCCTTTCCCGGATATTTCTTTTTTAAGGGTACCTCTAAGAAATCACTGAATCAATCGTCAACTCATCTTTCCGGCTGATTTATTGCCCGACATCGTGAAAAAGCCCTGAAATAGGAAGGCAATACGACGGGTTCTGAAGGTACAGAGACGCAGTCATATTTTTCGTCAGACGACACCAATTGGGAAGGCAGGAGCGCCCTCCGCCAACAAAATTTGTCAAGTAGACGGAAAAGGGACAAGCAGATATGCCATCAAGACGCAAGCCGTAAACCTCGCGATGCTGCCTTAACCATATTCCGCGTTTTTTACCTTACCGTTCGAAAAATCATCTCGGAAATCTGCATAGCCGTTTTATTCAGCGATTCCCTAAAAATTCAATATCCATAGACGGCAAAGAGATTTTTTCTTCAGTCAAAACAAAAATTCCGCAGACAGCGTATCCATCCGGCAAGGATTCTTGTTATGAATGACGAAAAACATCTCAATCCGGATTTGGGGAGTGAATTCTTAGGGCAATACCGCACAATGCTTGTTGTGCAGTTGCGCCGCCGGATTTTTCGTCAGACAATACCAATTGAGGAGGCAAGAGTGTCCTCTGCCGACGAAATTTGTGAGGGTTGACGGAATAGCTGCAAGCTAATGCCCAATAAAGGCGTTAGCTGTGCACCCGGCGGTATTGCCTTATAGATGCCCTGAAATTTATCGTATTTCTATTTTATATCATACATCATGCACAGTGTGTCGCTTTCAGTCGTATGTAAAAATTTTTATCAAGAATATTGATTCAAATTTTCCGCTTCGGACACGAATTTACAGTTTTTGCATAATCTAAAAGTGAGCATTCAAAAAACACATTATTTTGTAATCCGATAAAGAATAAGCTTTTCTGTCTTAGCTATGCAATATCAAATCCATAATACAATAGAAAAACAGCATTTTCCGTGAATTCTGAAAAGCCAATTTAACGATAAGAAAGGTATTAATCATTATGGAAGAACAAGGAAAAGGTTTCATTACAATAAATGTCAGAACCGCCGGCGGAGCCATTCCGGTCGAAGGAGCGTCTATTACAATAAAGACATCGGCCGGTATTAACAGTACGGTAATTGCAGTTACATTCACTGATTCAGGGGGCGCAAGCGATATCATAGCGCTTCCCGCTCCTTCGAGAGCAAACAGCCAAACACCCGGTCAGGAACCGGTATGCAGTTTTTACACAATTGACACAGATCGAACCGGATATTATTCTGTAGTAAACAATAATGTTCCGATATTCGACGGAATAACCTCAATACAAGAAGTGCTGCTCATACCGATAGCCGAAGGAAACGGATTGCTATTTCCGCAGGATCTCACACGATTTAACGATTCCTCCTCTGTCAATAACTTATAGAAAAATAAAAACCGCGCCGCACTTAACCGGGGCTTCAAAATCTTTGAGATACAGTTTAACATATAGCACAATAGGAATCGCAATCCTTTTCCGATAAAAATGTAAAGGCAATACCGCACAATGATTGTTGTACAGTTGCGCCGCCAGATTTTTCGTCAGACAATACATATTGAGGTAAGATCCTTCTATGCCAACGAAAATTGTCAGGTATGACGAAAAACAGATCCCATCGGTTTTAGGCAGTGAGATTTTAGAGGTCTCCTTCTATAAAGAGGTATTTCCGGTTCCATAACACCCCATAGACTTATAACAGCACTGTCCACTCCGTTAATCAATATACAAGATAAAGACACACATTCATAAAAAACATCGAAAGGAAAACAAAATGCCAACAAGCATACCTTATATACCTGAAAACATAACAGTACATCTGGGGGAGCCCGATCAGGACGCCCAAAATGTCACGGTATCCTTCCCCGACTATATAAAAAACGTAGCGTCGAGTGAAATCTATCCGACATGGCCGGAGAGTGCCCTCAGAGCCAATATTCTGGCACAGATATCATTTGCTCTTAACCGCGTTTATACCGAATATTACCGCTCCAGAGGATACAATTTTAACATTACAAATTCAACGGCAATCGATCAGTCATTTATACAGGGACGAAATTATTTCAATACAATATCAGAAATAACAGACCAAATATTTAACGATTATCTACGAAGGCAAGGGTTTGTAGAACCGCTTTTTGCCCAATACTGCAACGGAACAACGGTAACCTGCGACGGTTTATCGCAATGGGGTTCTGTTGATCTTGCAGAAGCGGGTTATAACTCGGTAGAAATCATACGAAATTACTATGGAGATGATATAGAAATCGTCGTAGATGCCCCTGTAAAAGGAATCACATCAAGTCCTCCTACTCGCTATCTGCGTATCGGTGCCACAGGAAATGACGTTCTTGCCGTTCAACTCAGATTGAATCGCATTTCACTTAATTATCCGTCTATACCCAAAATTCCTAATGCAGACGGTTATTACGGTATAGAAACAAAAGACGCGGTAGAGGAATTTCAATCTATATTTAGTCTTGCCATAGATGGTGTCGTAGGTAAGGCTACCTGGTACAAGATTCAAATGATATATGCAGGAGTAAAAAAGCTTAACGATCTTCGTTCTGAGGGAATATCATACAGCGAAATTCCAAGAGTATATCCCGAAAATCTCTCTCCCGGAGCAACCGGAGAAGGAGTCAGAATAACGCAGTATATGCTGAGTTATATTGCCCAATACGAAAATACCGTACCGCCGTTAACCGTTAACGGTGTATATGACACCTCTACCGAAGAAGCGGTAAAGGGATTTCAACGCACCTATGGTCTTCCTGATACCGGTATTGTAAACGAAAAAACCTATGCGAGAATCTTTGATGTTTATAACGCAATCATTCTTTCGCTTCCGGCATCGCTCTTTGAGAATTCCGCAAGACCTTTCCCCGGATATATTTTAGGTTTAGGCGCAAGCAATGATTATGTAACCTATCTGCAGCAGTATTTATCGGTCATATCAGAAGTCTTTTCTGAGATTCCGAAGGTAGAAATTAACGGAACTTTTGACGAAGCCACTGAAAACGCCGTCAAGGCACTTCAGGAGCTTGCGGGACTCGAAGTAAACGGCAGAGTTACACGTCTTACATGGGAAGCACTTGCAAATCTCTATGAGGACATCATTTCCGGTGAAATTGTCATGCCCGATCAATACCCCGGATATATTATCGACTGAATCTAAAGAAAGGAAAAATATATATGAATAACAGTAACAGAGATTTTCCCTCGTATCGACAATCGGTTCGTCAAATACAAAATTATCTCTACACAATATCACAGACCGATCCTGATATAACGCGAACAAATCCGGATGGAATATACGGTACCCAAACCGCCGACGCCGTCTATTCTTTTCAGAAAAAACACGCCATTGACGCAACAGGAAGAGTTAATTTTGAAACTTGGCAAAAGCTTCTTTCCGAATACCGGATATCAAGGGAAAAGCTCAACTCGCCCGAAAAAATTTCACCTTTTTCTACGATTCTCAAAAACAACGAAATCACAATAGGGGACTGCTCCGATACGGTTCAAATTCTTAAGCTCATTCTCAATACGCTGAGCATAGAGTACGATTGTTTGTCGGATATTTCGGAAGGAAATACATACGACGAGAAAACCGCCGACGCTATTAAACAGTTCCAGCGCATACATGATATAGAAATGACCGGAAATGTAAATTTAAATACCTGGAACATGCTTGCGAGAGCTTACAATAAATATGCTTCCTATAATCAGTAATTCATCAAGGAATGTCTGATTATAGGAAGCATATTTATTGTAAGCTCTCGCAAGCA
>ERZ1106976.1605-NODE-1605-length-22178-cov-4.513809_pt1 | contig 22178 bp, 17 predicted proteins | sample MGYA00403687_ERZ1106976 | MGnify/ENA primary metagenome ERZ1106976 (study PRJEB35170, sample SAMEA104062446) | human gut metagenome | biome: human gut; feature: human-associated habitat; material: faeces | place: Denmark | collected 2013-02-22 ... | reverse complement strand
ATTATGTAGAGTGTGCTACAGCATCATTAGACATTACAGATCGAGAGCTTGTTATCACAACTGCATGTGAGGATCCAGAGGCACTGTTAAAGTGGGCAGATAATTTCTATGATGATCTTGTTTCCTTACAGACTTTCTATGGTTCACTGGGTGTTACTGTAACAGCAAATGATGACGGAACTTACAGCGTTCATTCTACAGATGATGATACTTCTCTTGATACAGCAGCATGGTCAAATGCGCTTAGAGATTTCGGTCCGAAGTACATGAATCCAGAGTTCTATGACAAGGTTATCATCCCGGACGATGTATCTGATGGTATCAAGTTAAAGGAAGACGAAGTAAACGCAAAGTATGTTACTACCGATAAGAACACCGGAATGCCAGCTCTTCAGTACACTGAGGATGAGTTAAATCGTATCACTGCAATCGGAACTGATGTTTACAGCTATGTTGAGTCTATGTATGCTCACTGGGTAGTAGACGGTGGTGTTGAGGATGAGTGGGATTCCTATATTGATCAGTTAAATGCAATGGGTCTGGAGGAATTGGTATCCTTACAGCAGGGTGCATATGCAGCTTATCTTGAGAGCATGGAGTAAATCCGGCGGTGCTACTGTACAACAATCTTTGCGCGGTATTGCCTTAAGAAAATTGTACGTCAGTCTAAATAAAATTCGCATATAAAGCAGGACATCAGCGAAGAATCATGGCGACGAATGACGAAAAAGCCTCCATAGATTCGATATGCGAAAAATTTTTAGAAGTTCCTTATTAAGCATTCTTTAAAAATCAAGACCACCGATAAAATCGATGCTTGCACAGCCTATAAAAGGCTTGTTGTCGGCTCCCCCCTGAAGGGAGCCTTTTCTATATTGCATCACACACATCTGTCCCTGAACGAATTGTTATGTTCTCCTGATATTGTTAAGGTGTTCCTCATCCCAATAGGCTTGCAGATAGCTGCCCGTTTTCTGCAACTCCGATTATCTGAGCATTCCCTCGGCAGAACCGGAAGTTTGTTTCATCTGTAATTAATGTCTACTGAACAAGTCAAAAAAGCTGCCGCCATGTGAATGATTCAGTAAACATTAATTATAAAAGCAGTAAGTCTATTGGACCTACCGCTTTTGAAATTTTACAATCCGAATTCAAATACCAGACCGAAGCACTCAGGAGCGCCTCTCGTAGCAATATGAACCGCCTCAGGCTATGTCCCGTAAAAACTTATTTTTCCGGCATAATCATTCCGTAGCCTCCGTTATGCCGTTTATATACAACGGCTGCTCCTCCGGTTTCGGAATTTTGGAACATAAAAAATTCATGTCCGATAAGATTCATTTGAAGAATCGCCTCTTCGGGGGACATCGGCTTCATAATAAAGGTTTTCTCTCTTATACTGAAGGTCTCTTCATCATCCTCAGGAATGCTTCCAAAGGATTTGAAAGCCCCCTCCTTAAGCCTTTTCTCAAGACGGGTTTTATTCTTTCGGATTTGTCTTTCAATTGTATCAACCGCCGTATCGAGAGCATTGTTGAAGGTCTCGTCCATCTCCTCGCTGCGGTAAAGAGTCCCGCCGCTTGAGACGGTAAGCTCAAGTCTTTCGGCATTCTTCTCGTGGCTGAGAGTGACATAAGCCACCGCGTCATCCTTGAAATACTTGTCGAATTTTGCCAGCTTCTTCTGGATAATCAGCTTAAGATTTTCTTCGACCTCCATACGGCGTCCGATGATGTTGATCTTCATATACGTTCCACCTTTTTATGGTATTTGCAGATTTTTCATCTGCAAATATATTATACCACATTGGGTTCTATCTGTCACCGCATTTTTATAGAAATTATATAAATATTTTGTTAACATAAGCTGATATTAACGCGAATAAGCCATTATTCTGTTCAAAATACGATCGACCATTCCACAGTATCCGATTCAGAAATAACGGTAACCTTCTTTTCTTTGTCGGCGATGGGATCATAGGCAATCACGGTATAAGCTTCTCCCGGAACCACATGGGAACAGCCGGAAAGCGTTTTCTTTTCGTCGTCCCATGAAAAAGCTTTTATATCGTATGCACCCTGTGTAATATGTCGGCTGGTCGCCACAAGCTGAGGTCTGCCAAGGCGCTTTCTAATCAGAAGAACGCGCGATTCGCAGGGACGAAGGTCAAGCCTGATTCCGTGTCTTATTTTACCGAGAAAAGCTTTATTCCAGAAGTCATAGACAAGATATTCCGCCTCCGAATCGAGATCAAGCTCCGAAAAATCAAACTGATAGGATACAGAGCGCTCGGTAAGATTGAAGATATCCGCAGTCTGATATTCGTCGCAGCGCGTTCTGACAAAGCATCCGGTCACAAGGACTTCCCCCGTACGCTCTCTGCTGTCCAGTATCATAGGATGTGTGTTTACCGGAGGAATGGCGCGGCGAATCACCTCGATTCTTTCATCGGAAAGCTCTCTCAAATCATCCCCAATGGTAATAGGGGTTCCGAGAAGCGAGAAAAGAGAGGCTCTGGAAACCGCCTGATCGTAAGTATTGAACTCTTCCCTCACAACTAAGTTATCAGGATCACAGTACTGCACAATATTATGAAGCGGATAAAATTTCAGCAATCTTCCGACTCCCGATTCAAGAAAATTGTCCCAACTGAAGATATCGGCTCCGATGCGCGCGGCGTCAAAAATGTCGGCATACATCGTAAGATCGCGTCCTCCCTCTCCGTGGCAGGAAAGCATATACACATCGTCTCCGACGGTTTCTCTTGCCTTCTTTACGACAGCCCGCATTGCCTGCTCCGAGGTAACCTTTGTATCATAAAAATCATCATGATATTGATCAAAATAGTCAATTGCTCTCGGCAAAGCATCCCATTTTATCGCCTCATACCCCCATTCCTCGGTTAACTGCTTAAATACCTTGGGAATAAACTCGACAAGATATTGGGGATTTGTGGGATCAAACCAATAATCACCGCACCATGACGGACGTTTCACAAGAAGCGCGTCGGGATTTTCCTTAAGAAATTCGTTTTCTCTCACGTCGTGAGAGGCACCGATCCATATACAAGGAACAAAACCGTCCTCTTTTATTTTATCAGCAACATATTTAAGACCGTGGGGGTATTTTTCCTTATCCGGATGAAAGGTATCAAAGTCTCCGTTATAGTCTCCGAAATCCTTGTGATACCATTCCCAGTCCACCCATACGGCGTCTGCACCGTATGCGCCGAGCTTTTCCTTCTGAATAGCGGAATTGGCAAGAACCGATTCCTCATTTGCCCCAAAGCGCACCGCATACCATGTCATCCAACCGACGGGAGGGCGTTTGAAAACCGTGCGATTGTTCATCGGCTTATACCGCAATGCAAACTTATCGGTCATATAATTCTTTACCGTTTTAACGGTAAACGACATATTTCCCGAGGTAAGACGAACAGTAAAGGCATAGGCCCCTTTGTCATAGTCATACCGATATTCGGGAGCGGAGGAAAGCGTCAAAAGCGAATCGGTTCTGCGGTCAAAAAGCGAATCACAGCCTCTTGCCGCCGCGGGACCGATTCCGCAGCGAAGTCCCTGCTTCGCGGTTTTTGAATATACCGCAAAGGTATCCGTTTCGGGAGCTTCACCCCACAGCGCATGACCGTATACATCGTAAAAATACTCGGCGTCCTGTTCCGCTTCAAGGGATATCCTCGCCTCGTTTGCTGAAAGAATAATCCTTATCGTCAGAAAAGGAAGCGCCTCCGGTCCGTCGGCAAAGCATACCGACAGTCCGTTGGAATAAAGGTGCTTCTCATGAGCACAAAATACGCTCCGGTAATCGGCAGGAATGATTGCCTGATAAACATGGTTCAAATCCTTCGTATGCACTCTGAAGCTTGCTGCCGAAAGAATAGCGCCATGCTGCTCGTCACCGATTTCAAACGTCCTTGTCACACAGTCAAATCTTGCATAGTAATACCTGTAATTGATGTAATTGTATGCCATATATAAGTATCCTCCGTAAAAATATAATCTCAGAAAAGCTTGATCCCGTTTCCGGTGTCCTCTGCTCTTATAAAGACGGGGCGCTCGTTCCCAAGCGTATTCGGAGAATGCATGACAAACATCAGACTCCCTTCAACGGTATGAAACAACATACCGTGTCCGCCGTCACTGTCTGACAGAAGCTGTGGATTATGCTTCCATTCCCCATAAAGCGAACCATTCTCGGAGTACGCCTCCGCCTCGGCATATCCCTTTCCCGAAAAGCTTGACCAAAGCATGATAAGCCTTCCCGACGAGGTTTTATAAAGATACGGTCCGTCCGTAACAAAGCAGGTATCTCCTGCCGGCAGAGATTTCGGCCATCCGGCGCCTGCCGCGTCAAAAAGAACAACCGGTTCTCCCTCGGCTTTTTTTAAATCATCGCTGAGCGGCATAGCACAAATCTCACCGTTTCCGATCTGCGTCCACTCATGACAAAATACGATGCTGTGCTTTCCGTTCTCATCGGTATAGAGCGTTCCGTCAAGGCATTCCCATTCTTCGGGAGTTACGGGATACTTTGTCAAAGGAACAAAAGGTCCCATAGGGCTTTCCGACCTTAAAATCTGCGTCCCACGGTGACGGGAATCTGATTTAAAGCTGACGAACATATAAAAACCTTCTCCGACCTTATGCACCTCCGGCGCCCAAAAATGATAATCCGACCAAAAATCGGAGGACGGTGTAAAAACCGTATACGGCTCCTCCCAATTGTAAAGATCCTCGCTTACATAAACGTCAAGACCGGTACAATGCCCCCATGTTTCATTTCCCCGGCTTCCGTACAGGTAATACTTCCCGTCATATACAAGCACAAACGGATCTCTTATATGTATATCTTCATTATTCAGCATGATTTTCCTCGCAACAGGACATTAACGATATTGTCCTTTTTCATTATAACACAGATACAGTCTGCCGTCAAGAACTTTCGGCTTTTCCCAAGCCGTTTCCCCGGCAGACTGTATCTTATCCTATCGATATTTCTCCGCAAGCATTTATCCGAGAATTTTTTTCTTTAAAACGATTACCGCCGCCGCACAGACAACAGCCACAGGCATAACAGCCATCAGTGCGTCCGAGGTCGGAACCGAGGGCTCCTCCGGAACGGTGTAATTGTTATTCATATAATAGGCAATCTGATCGGCATCCAGCACCTTGTCAAAAGCATAGAAATCATCTATTTCACCTGCAAAGGGCTGATTGAACTGCTCGTTGGATTCGCCATCAACAAAATAGTTCGCGCCTATTGCAAAAGCACGGCTGAGATTGACAAGACCGTTTGAAATGTCCTTTTCGGAAAGATCAAATATGGCAGTACCGTTTACATAGAACAGACAACGTCCCGGATTGGTTCCGAGATCAACCGTCCAGGCGACATGAACCCAATCCTCCGTCCACGGATAGGTTGACCAGTTTCCACCCGACCACGACTGCGCTTTTTCGGTGTGGAAGATGCAGGCAGGGTTGATCTTTGACGGAACGATGATGTTATCTCCGACGAGCCCCAGCATCGTAAAGCCGCCGTAGCCCGTGCTGCCGTCAACACCGTTCGAAACGATACGTCTCCAGCCCCATTCGGTATTCCAGCTTTCAAGATCCGCCTTGCTGTACTTAACCCAGTACATGAGCGTCATTTGCTTAGAACCGGAAAGCTCGATTTTGTCGATAAAATCCGCGCCGTTGGCATCGGACGAGGCAACCAGCGCGCCCTCATAGTTAAAAGAAGCCGCCTTCCCGTATTTCCCGTTTGTCTGATTCACCGTACCCTTTGCAGAAAGTGAGTTTTTGTTTCCCGAAACATCTTTTCCCAGATTCCCGTCATCCTCAAAATTGTAAACCGCGATAGGAGAGGGAACTTCTCCCTCCGCAGCTACGGCAACCGAAAATGCCGATATCAGCATCATTGCTGCCGTGAAAATTGCCAATGCCTTTTTCATGTTTTTTCCTCCGTATAATTTATTTTTTATTTTTATGCAAACGCCGCACGACCGATTAACCGACGTCTACAATAAATTCCGCACCGTTTGATTTTTCGATATCGTTTATGATGAAAGTAAGCTGAATTCTTCCGTCCCAGTTTTCGGGAGCGTCGCTGTCGAGAGCGATCCTATAAATACCGCTTCCTTCTCCGAGTGATTTGTAAAGATCATAGTCCCGACAGGTTCCGAGCGGAACGGCTCTTTTCCCGTCTATCCCGTTCAGCCCATAATAAACGCTTTTTCCGTATTCACCCTCTGCCGAATAGGAGACAATGATACCAAACATGGACTGCTCCGATTTTTTCTTAAGACCGTCCGAAACCGTCGTATCGAACGAAAGCTCCACGCCCCTCATGTCGTCAAGCGTAACCGCGCAGGCGGTCCCGACGGAGGTCTCCGATGTCCCGCTTCCGAGAGAAGCCACAAAGCTCTTTGTGCTCACCCAGGCATAAGCGCCGCCGTCGCATCTTCCGTCATACCAATAGTCGGTTCTGACAACCTTATCCGCAAGCTCGCTTTTTCGTTCATGGGCATTCACCTCGGAATCTCTTTCATTGATCTCCACATATATCGCGCCATCCTCGGGAATCGTCACGGTATATTTCATGCTCTCCGTTTCGACATTCTGATACTCTCCGAGAAGAACCGGACTGTTGGAAGACACCTTGTTCTGCGGATTTTTTCTGTCAATCGCATAAACCTTTACATCGCAGACTTCAAAGTCAACTCCATTCAGATCAAAGGTCACTGTGTTGTTTTCAAATGCGGTATCATATGCGATAAACGCCGCTCTTGTATCTCCCGCCGAGGCAAGGACCGTCACCCGTTCGGTATCGGAGGATACCCTTACCGGCGCAACCGGAAGCCTGGCATACATCCACTGTGTATAATACGCCGGCGTACGCTCTCCGGTTTTGGGATTAATCAAAGCCTGCGCGTCCGAGCCCTCAAGATTCCTGTCAAGCGCAGACGTCCATGAAACTCTTGTGATATCGGTGGCGTCAAGAAGACGGGAATAGGTGTTCAGCACAAGTCTTACCATACTGTATCCGGAGGTAACGCTTGTATCAAGCGAGACGTTAAACTCATTTAAATGCTGCTGAACCGTAGCATAATCGTCGCTCTTTTCAAGACAGTCTCTCGCCCCCGAAATATATTCCTCAAGCATTTTCATTCCGCCGTTTGAACCATAGAAATGCCATGATACATAATCGGGAAGAATTCCCGCCGCAAGAGACTGCGTAAGAAAAGCGTCAAGCTCTCCGTTCTTTGATATCTTATTCATCCATGCCGCCGAAACGCCTCCTATCAGCACATCGGAGTCCGCTTTCCGGATTCCCTTTGCGCCGCTTATATAAAGGTCGATATAATCCTGCCAGCTTCCCATGAAATAAACACCGTCTTTTTCAGGATCGGAAATATAATAGTCCGGTTCATTCCACAGCTCCTGACGCTTGACATTCATGTCGTTATTTTTAAAATAGGAGGCTATGTTATAGCAAAGCTCGTTCCATTTTTCAAGATCCCCTACGCTTTTCCAAGCGTCTGAATCAATTCCGCCTCCGGTATAAACGGGGGAAGCAAAATAGATAAATTCCGCGTCAAGTCCGTTCGCTTTAAGCGCATCGGTTACTCCCTTTACCAGCTTGTATTCTTCATCGGTCGTCCCGTTTTTCAGCGGAGAATTTCCGATTTCCCGGCCGATTCCATAATGCCCCATGAAAAGGTCGGTACGTATCGTCTCGGGAAGAAGCTCCGCTATGTCGGATATTCTTCCGAGATTTTTGGCATCAAGCTGAGGGGAGGCGGTAAAATCGTTACACCACGCCCAGGTAGCCGCGAACATATCAAATTTTTTGAGATAAGGTATCTGACCGTAATCTCTTTCCGAAAAATCGATTGCAATATCGATTTCAGAGTCCGAAACCGGAAGAACCGTTTTCCCCTCGCCGGTATCAGAATCCTCCGTAATTCCAGATTCCGTCATACTATCGCTTCCTTTCTCCGAGTTGCCGGCATCCGTACAGGAAGCAAAAGCAACTGCCGTAAAAATAAATAGGATAACAAGCGCCGTTTTTATTTGTCTGCCGACATGAAACATTCCCCAAGCGGAAATACAGGCAAACGGCTTTCTTCTCAGTTTTGATTTCTCTGTCCGGGTTGTTCTCATACTTTTCATGATCTGAATTTATTTACGGCATCGGCAAGCCCCGCCTCCATAGCGCTGCGGAACGCCGCTATCACCGACGCGATTTCTTCGGTTCCGTTTTGAAGAAGAACGGGAACGGAAGTCACGATTGACGTATTGGGAATAAAAACAAGCGCAAGACAGGAGGTTCTGTTCTGCGATATGATATCAAGCATTTCCTTTGACTGCTCATCTCTTGCAAATCTTCCCTTAAGCGAAGTCTCATAAACTGCCGGCGTGATCGTATAATAACCCTCGTAGGCAAGAGCTTCAATAACAGCGCTCAGCATTTCCTCCGAGGCAGAAGCGGTAATCGGTACGCATACAGCCGGCTCTACTACCTCCGCATAGCTTATATACTCCGCCTGTGTTTCATCCAGCTTAGGCGAAGGAATAATTCCGTAATCGTCCTTCATATCGCTGAAGGTTTCCCAGTGTGTGAGGTGCATCATGCAGGCCTCTGTCACAAACACTCTACCTTCCGTAAAGCTGTTATAGAGATCGACATACTGATTTCCGTCGCTGACATAATTCGAACCGCTTGAAACAATCGCCTGATAAAGCTTTTCATATATCTTTACCGTCTTATCCTCATCGATGTCGACAACCGGATACCCTTCATCATCCTGTCCGATTACATTTCCTCCGCAGCCGTACCAAAGCGTATACGCCGATGTCCACGAATAGGAAGAAAAGCCGAAAATATCGCTGCTGTCCATTGTCATCACGGTATCCCCGTTTACGTCGTCGTTGAGAGTCGCCGCATACTGTGCCAGCTTATCGATGGTCCATGTTCCTTCGGAAACATCGTCATAAGGATAGTCGATTTTCTTGTCATCAAACAAATTGCTGTTGAAGAGGAACATATGTGTTCTAAGCAGATCATTTACCGAAGCCGAGCCGACGGCAAGATACAGCTTCCCGTTTATCATATGCTTTTCATTAACCTGAGAATCCCACCACGGAGCGGAAAGATCGATGCAGCCATATTTCGAAAGATCATAAAGCTTCTCTTCACCTGCAAGGGAAAAGGCTTGGTCGGTGCGTAAAAAAGCAACATCATAATCGTCGGAGCTTGCATCCACCGAGGTTTTCAAAGCATTGAAGGCCTCCGGATACGACTCATACGTACGCACATTCAGCTTCACGTCAAGCAAATTTTCGACAGCACGGTCTCTCTTGTAAACCGCTTCCGTAATCTTGTCCACCGCCTCGTCCATCGTAATTCCGACGTCAATTCCGTTTCCGCTCTCGGCTGCGGTAATCATTCTTATAGAAGTACCGTTATAGGTTTTGTCCGGAATACCGTTCGGAAGCTTATCCGTCTCATTCGTATCGGCACCGCTTTCAGAACCGGATACCGAACCGGAACTCACATCCGTGTCTTTTCCGTCTCCACCGTTTTCCCGGCAGGAAGCGAAAAGCATCGGAAGTGTTATCGCAAGAACCGCCAGCAACGCGGCCATCCTTTTCTTTTTCATAAGTAATTTGTCCTTTCTGAACATACAGTTACGTTAACGTTAACTCCATTATAAAGGAATTTCTCTCCGCAATGCAACATATAATATTATCATTTTGTTCAAAATATTGATATTACAAATTAAAAAGGTATTTTATCGGTTTCTTTTCATGTAGAAAAAAAGCCTTTATTTTTGTACATATTGACAATTTTACAGAATTATTGTATGATATCAATGGAACACCAAACATAAATAATATCTAACTGATCGAGATCCTGAAAACAAGCGAAAGTGAGATTTATTGATATGCACGAGGAATTCGCCTATTATTCTCCCTATGAAGATATGTTCAAGCTTACTCCCGAGGATATAAAGCCTTTCAATGTTCAGCTTGCGGGAATGGCATTCTGCGATGAATCCTATATTATATACCGCCCCGATTCCCCGATATGGTGCTTTGAGTATATCATCGAAGGCAAAGGCTACCTTACTCAGGACAGCGAGCGTTTTGTCGCCAAAAAAGGCGATGTGTATATCCTGCGTAAAAACGCTACCCATTATTACTATTCGGACGCGAAAGATCCGTGGATTAAAATCTTCTTTTGTCTGTACGGGGATCTCGTGGACAAAATAATCGAGGGCTATGGAATAACGCCTCTCTATCTGATTGAAAACGTAGAAATACTGGATCTCTTTCAGCAATTCAATGAAACAGCTAAAAACAGCAAGACCAAAGACGAGATGAACGACAGCTGCTGTATTGTATTTATCAAAATTCTTCAAAGACTTCTTCATCATATAAGCAATCAGGTTATACAAGAAAATATCGCGATGCGTCTGAAAAAAGAAATCGACAATATTATTGATTTCAGTATGGAAAAGTCAAGCTTTGACAGCATCATACAGCGCATCGGCTGTTCAAAAGCGCACGCAATACGTCTTTTTAAAGCTCAGTATTCTATCACCCCGTATCAGTACATTCTCCAAAAAAAGATTGCGCTTGCAAAAATGATGCTGACAAATTCGTTTCTCTCGGTAGGAGAAATAACCGACAAGCTCAATTTCTGCGATACCCACCATTTTTCCTCCACCTTTAAACGTATAACCGGTTATTCCCCGATAGTCTACCGAAAAAAATTCAGACAGAGTATTCCCATAAACGGAAGCGAAATCGCAGCGCAATAAAAACGCCGTTTTTTATTTCACCCTGCAAACCATCCTTATCACATAATATAATTAAGGCAATACCGCCGGGTGCACAGCTAACGCCTTTATTGCGCATTTGCCTGCCTCTTTCCCGTCATACTTCACCAATTTCGTCTGCAGAGGAGTACTACTCTTATCTCCTCAATTGGTATTGTCTGACGAAAAATCCGGCGGCGCAGCGGCACAACAATCCTTGTGCGGTATTGCCTTATGAAAAAAATTTTACACATACTGTAACCTTTTGATAAAAAATACGACTTATCTTTATGAAGGCACATACGAAAGGAGTCCCAAATGGATGACGAAAGCATCGTCGGACTGTATTGGCAACGGTCGCCTTACGCAACGGAGGAAACCGCAAAGAAATACGGAATTATGCTGAGAGGAATTTCCTACCGCCTGCTAAAAAATCTTCAGGATTCGGAGGAATGTGTGAACGATACCTATTTGACGGCATGGAACCGTATGCCAAACGACCGCCCGAATTATCTCGGCGCTTACCTATCGAAAATCGTAAGGAACCTATCCATAAACCGTTTCCGAAAAAATCATGCCGAAAAGCGTGGCGGCTGCGGAAATGTTGCCGTCCTCACCGACGAGCTTGCGGAATGTATTCCCGCAAGAGAAGGCAATGTTGAGACATCGTTTGAAAACGGAAGACTGAAAGAAGCTCTCAACCGTTTTTTAACCTCGCTTGACGAGGAAAAACGTGTGGTCTTCCTGCGCCGTTATTTCTTTTCCGACGAAATAGCCGATATCGCAAAGCGAATGGATTGGAAAGAGTCAAAGGTCAAAACAACTCTTTTCAGGCTTCGTGCAGAGCTTCACACATTGCTTGAAAAGGAGGAACTGCTGTGAGAGAAAAGGCTTTTTACCTTCTTGACGAGATCGGAGGCGTAGACGACAGCTTCATTTCCGAAGCGGAGAGCTACCGGCGCCGCGGAATCAGAAAAAATCTCTTTCTCGTCTCCAAAATCGCCGCGGCATTTCTTCTCTGTCTCTCCGCCGTACTGCTGAATCTCCGTTTTCTTTCGGAATTCACCGATAAAAAAGGAGAAAACAGTCCCGGAGAAGCTCTGAGTCTTGAGGAAACGCTTCTTGCGTACCGAGAAAAAACCGAAGGACTTTATACCGAAAGTGTCAGCTTCGGCAGCGACATGCTGGTATGGCAATATGAGGGAGAAACCGGATATTATGTCATGGAACTCGGAAACAGCGGAAATTCACTGATAACGCTGCTCGGAAGCGGAACCTCGCTTACTCCCGAGGAAAGCCTTGACTCTTCGCTGCATATATGGCTCTGTACGCAAAACGGAGCCGTGTTCTCTCCGTATCTGCTAAGCTCGGAAGGAAATATCGGCTATAAGTGCCTATTCGACTACCGTTCGGAAATAGAACCGAACGAAAAATTCGTTTTAAGACTTGAAAAATTGCTCTCGGAGATCTGAGAGCAACCACCGAAAGGAAAGAATACTATGAAAAAGACAGTCTGCACCATTCTTGCAATCATCACCGCGCTTACCGTTACCTCCTGCAGCGCAATGAAAAACGCAATGCCGGAGGGGAATGACTATGATCCTGGCGGAGCGAATAATAAGCTTGAAGCAGGGGAACTACTCGAAGAAGACAACGAAATGATAGATATTTCTTCCGAGGATTACGGTAAACTCATCGAGAATCAATTCATCCAGGTTTCGGAGCATGCCGTATCAACTTTCTCGGCAGATGTGGATACCGCCTCCTACACCTACTTCCGCAAGCTCTGCACACTCGGTTACAGCCTGAGCGAGCTTACCGCAACGGCAGGCAGCAGCATACGAACCGAGGAAATGATAAACTATTTCTCCTATGAGGGCAATTCTCCGAAGGACGGTGAGCTTTTCGGTGTAAAAACCGTGATCGCCGACTGCCCGTGGAATCCCGAAGCCAAGCTGCTGACGCTTACCCTAAATACCGAAAAAGCGGTCAGCAAGCAGAAAAACAATCTTGTTTTCCTGATAGACGTATCCGGCTCAATGCAAAGCTCGGATAAGCTTGAACTTCTGAAAAAATCCTTTTCCTATCTCATTGACGCCCTTTCGGAGGACGATGTAATTTCTATCGTCACCTATTCAGGGAAGGAAGAGGTTGTGCTTGAGGGCTGTGCCGGGAACAAAGCGGAAGCCATCCGAAAAGCGGTCAATTCTCTCAGCGCAGGCGGCTCCACCAACGGCCAGGCAGGTATCCAAAAGGCATATGAAATTGCCGAAAAATATTTTATACAGGACGGAAACAACCGTATCATCATGGCGTCCGACGGTGATCTCAATGTCGGAATATCGAGTGCCGATGATCTGAAGTCCTATATATCCGAAAAACGTCAGAACGGTGTTTACCTTTCCGTACTTGGGTTCGGCACCGGCAACTACCGTGACGCCAATATGGAGGCGATTGCTGACAACGGAAACGGTGTATATTACTATGTGGATTCCGATATGGAAGCTGAAAAAATCTTCTGCACTGACCTTCTCTCCACTCTCTATACGGTAGCGAGCGATGTCAAGCTCCAGATAACCTTTAATGCCGAAAGCGTTTCCCAGTATCGCCTTGTGGGATACGAAAACCGCCTGTTGAACCAGGAAGATTTTGAGGACGACACCAAGGACGCAGGAGAACTTGGTGCGGGACACTCGGTAACCGTATGCTATGAGCTCATCACCACGGACAGCGCCGACCAAAACGGCGAATGGATGAAGCTCGCCATACGCTATAAGAATCCGGGCGAAACAAAAAGCAATCTCAATGAATACAGCATCGGAAAAGAAAGCCTTACTTCCGAACCGGACGACGATTTCATATTCATATCCGCCGTTACCGAGCTTTCCATGCTTCTTCATAACAGTGAATATCTGAAAAACAGTATTACGATTGATACCATTTATGAGACACTAACCGGAATAGAAACCGATGATGAATATAAAACGCAGTTTATCAGTCTTATAAAAGGGCTTTCCGGAAAATGAACAAGCAGATATGCCGTAAACCCGACGGTGCTGCCTTAATCATATTCCGTCGTTTTTTCCTTGCCGTTCAATAAATCATCTCGGAAATCTGCGTAACCGATTGATTCAGCAATTCCCTAAGCTCCGGCAGAATAAAACGCAAATACGGATATACTCTCATACTCAATATCCGGTCTTCAATAAAATTTCTCCTTCGTCAAAATTCACTATACCATATAAAAGACCTAAGCTGCGGCGCATTTTTCAGAAAGACGCCGCAGCTTTATTTATCCGGATTTACCCGTCATGTATTGCAATATAGATTTTAAGGCTATATCGCACAAATCTGACGGCGTATCTGCACTGTCACAATGGTGTGATGTTGCCTTAATAATATTTCGGAAGCACGAATCTCAATAAAAAGCTAAAAAACGATCTTCTTTTCATACACCGTACTTGTATTTGATCCGTTCAAGCTTTTCACCGAAGGGCTTGGAGAATAGAGCAAGAAAGATAATATTGGAAACAGAGTATAGTAACGTATGAGGAAGCGCCGTAAGGATCGCACCGGCATAAAGCGTAAGCTTCAGACTACCATTATACCACAATACTGTCCATATATCCATTATGAATGAATACATAACGCCGGAAAGCAGACCGTATCCAATAAGCGCAGCGCGGTATTTTTTCAGCGGCACAGAAAGAAAACCGGCAATCAGACCTATCATGCCCCAGGAAAACATCTGAAAAGGCGTCCACGGTCCCAAGCCGAACCAAAAGTCCGATATTAAAGCCGAAAGCGCTCCGGTTAAAAAGCCCGATTCTCCGCCGAGATATACGGCAGTTATCACTGTAAGCGCGGTAACCGGCTTGAAGAACGGTATGAACCGTCCTAAAACAGAGAGAGCCGTCATGACAGCCACAAGAGTCAGCCGCCTTGTTCCGGTTTTTTTCTTTTCAAAGCTTGTTATAAAGAGAAGAAGCGACAATACGGCGACAGAAAGGGATATAAAAATATAGCGTCTCCCTCCCGAAATGTGAACTCCGACTGCAATGACAGCAGGAATAAGAAGGAAAGGAAGAATAAATTTTAAGGCTCGGCGTAATCGTAAATTTTTTATAACTATCATGGTCCATCCGGTTTTAGGGAATCACGGAATAAATCGTCAACGCAACTTTCCGACAGATTGATTCAGCGATTCTTTAGATTTTTTCTGCATAACGCTTCCGTATCGAAAACAGTAGAAACAAGATCATAATACCCTTCGGTCATACGGCTTGCAGCAGTGGTATAGTAGCTGTTTCCCGCAAAAAAACGGCGCGGCACATCGGAGGATACAATTTCCCCCCGGAAAAACAAAGCACATCGGTCTGCGATTTCTGCGGCAAACTCAACGTCATGCGTTACGGCAATAACGGTAACGCCGGAGGCTTTCAACCTTCTTATTACCGAAACAAGCTTATTCCTGGTATGGGCATCAAGCCCCTTTGTCGGTTCGTCAAGAAGTAACAGACGCGGCTCCGAAGCAAGTACTTTCGCAAGAGCAAGAAGCTGCTGCTGTCCTCCCGAAAGATCATACGGATGGCTGTCTGACAGCTCGGAAAAACCGAAAGAAAACCTTTCCGCTTCGAAGCTTATTTCCTGAAGCTCTTCCCTTACCGTGTTGCGGGAAAAAAGGGTTTGAACATCCTGAGGAAGCATTGCCAAACATCCCCGGTAAAGAGTTCCGTCCCGGTAGTCACGAAGCTTTTTCCCAAATATCTTAATTTTTCCGGCATACGGCTTGACAAGCGCCGCCACCGCGGAGAGAGCGGTGGATTTACCGGAGCCGTTTCCTCCGAGAATACAGAATATTTCATTATCATATACCTTGAAGGATAAGCCGCGAAGCACATCGGGAAGCTCCTTTGCATAGCGGAAAAATACGTCGCAAAATTCAAGAGCTACGCTTTCCGAATGTCGATACATCTCCTCCGGCAAAGCTCTTATCTCGTTTCCGAAGTGCTTTTCTATAAATTTTCTCCCCTCACAGACGGTAAGAGGACATGAAGCAGGTATGTCAAAACAGGAAAAAAGCCTTACTGACGCCGGCATTCCCTCCAGTATCTCTTTTTTTTCTCTCAAAGCTGACACTGTATTCCGTGTTTTACCGAAGGCAATTGATTTCCCTTTTTCAAGTACAAGAAGCCTGTCCGATACCGGAAGCACCTCTTCAAGGCGGTGCTCCGTCATAAGGACCGTAAGAGACAGCTCCCGGTTAAGCTTTGCTACCGTGGCAACGAAATCTGCCGCCGCAATCGGATCCAACTGTGCGGTAGGCTCGTCAAGAAGAAGAAGCTCAGGCTGCATTACCATAACGGAGGCAAGGCTGAGAAGCTGCTTCTGCCCTCCCGAAAGCTCTGAAACGCTTTTCTCAAACCAATCCTCGATTCCGAAATAACAGGCAGTTTCTGCCACGCGGCGGCGTATTACCTCGCTTGAAAGTCCCATATTTTCAAGACCGAAGGCAAGCTCGTGCCAAACCTTGTCGGTAACAATCTGCTGCTCCGGATTCTGCATCACATAACCTATCCTGCAAGCACTGTTTTTTTCATCAATATTGAAAAGCGGCTCTCCGAGGAAACGAATCTCTCCTTTAAGCTCCCCGTTTGGGATAAGCTCCTTCTTAAGCAGCCGCAGCAGCGTGGATTTCCCGCTTCCCGTAGCCCCGCATATAACGGCAAAATCCCCTTTGCTTACCGAGAAGGAAAGATCTGTTATCGCGTTTTCTTTTCCGAGTGAATACCGGAAGCTCAGGCTTTTGACAGTAAGTATTTCCACCTTATATCCCCCTGTATCTGAATAAATGACGGAAGAAGCGCAAGCGCACCATAGGAAAAATACGCTGCTGCGGCAAGCGGAGAAAGAGATATCCCCGTTATGGCAGGGTAATAGGAAAACTCCAGCGCTCCGAGAGCCGTTCCGAGAAGAGTGCCTGAAAAAAGCAGCAGAGAAGACAAAAGGAGAAACAGATCGGAACGGCGGAAACGGTAAAGCGTGAAATAGGTTCTCTTCCCGATTCCGTAGCCTCGCGCGGTCATACTGTCGGAGGTGATGATTCCGTTCTCAAGCGCCCAGGTAACCATGACGGAAAAAATCCGAATATTTCCGCGAAACTGTCCTGACAACGTTTCCGTATCAAACAATCCGAGTGCTTTCTGCGCATTTTTTACCTTTTCTGCTTGTCTCCGATAAAGCGGGACATAACGAAGCGCCGTTGAAAAAATCAGCGCCAGCTTTGGCGATATTCCTCCCAGCAGATACAGCAGACGATCGCTTGTCATGATCTGCGAGAAGGAACGAAACCAGCACAGCGCCGATACGATCATGGCAGACGCGGCAGCACCGTATACTGCGGCTTCAAACGTAAAGGGTATGTCGTTTAAGACGAAAAGCACCGTCACACCGTTATGACTGAATATCGGATTGATAAGCGCCAAAATAACAAACGCCGCTGCAAGTGACAGAAGACAGCCTCTCTCCCTGCTTCCGTTTCTTGTGACAAGCAGTACGACCGCTCCTATGAGGGACAACAGGATGATAACAGGATTCATACTGAACATTACCGTCCCCGCCGCACAAAGAAAATATACGGCAACAGCTATCGGATTGTAGTCTGAAAACCGCCTCATAAGAACCCCCTATATCGTATTTTTGGAAGAAAGGAAGATTCCCTCCTTTCGAAGCAATATGCTCTTCTCAAAAAGCTCTATTTTAAGGCAATACTGCACAATGATTGTTGCGCAGATGCGCCGCCGATTTTTCGTCAAACGATACCAATTGAGGAGGCAAGAGCGGCTCCTCTGCCGACAAAATTTGTGAAGTGTGACAAGAAACGGACAAGTAGATTGCTGTCAAGGTGCAAGCCGTGAACCCGGAGGTGCTGCTTACTATCTGCCGAACAGACCGCAATGCGGCGTTCGTACACCGATCGGCGCAGTATTTCGCAATCAAGACGCTTTTAACCGTTTCGGAAAATTCAGACAGAAGCGAGCGCTTGCTATATCGCTATTTCCGCACAGCGATATAACCAAACGCAAGGTTTTGTCAAAAAAGCGAAAAAGCTTGTACCGGCGCAGCGCCGAAAATGTCGGGAAATCCCGGCTTTCAAGACTTTCGGCGTTGTTCAGCAGGCAGCACTATTTTACATCTTCTCCCAGATTGCAGCTATAAGCCCACTCGACAACATCCCCGTCGGAGAGAATATATTCTCCACAGCCGACAGACGGCTGTTCACCGTTTACAAGGAACACCCAGCCCGACAAATCCCCGAAATCAAATTCATAGAGATAATTTATCCCCGTAACATAGATAAGACCGGTCGACAAGCTTCCCTGGTATTCCATCTGTACAGTGAACCTTTGAGCAGCCTCCGTAAGGATATCAAAGACGGTGTCTTTTTCCGATATGAGAAATTCGGTTTCAGGGAGAATTATGCCGTCAGAGGGAATATACTTTGAATCGGATTTTCCGAGCACGGTATCACATCGAATCGTCATCGATACGCATCCGACGGAGTCTGCTTTTGAGTCAGAATTACCGTAGTAATCTCCGGCGCTTTTGATATCGGCAAAAAAAACGATGATAAGTGCGGCGGAAACAACCGCTATAATCAAGAGATAATTACGCAGTCTTCGTTTTCCGCGTACAAAAAGAGCAATACAGGCAAAAGCGCCCACCGTAATGATTCCGACGTACATGATAGGCTTAACCGGAATACTGCGGGACCGATTTTCGGTTAAATCGTCATGCGTTTCCGTCGATAAATGACTGCCTTCATATTCGGAAGACATGCCATCGGTTTCCGATATGCCGGGATCACCGGATGTTTCATGGAATATATACAAATAACCGCTTTCTGTTTGACACAGATAAAGTGATACAAGCGAATAGAAGACCTGCTGTGTGGCGGTATAGTTCGAATTCCCTGCGGTATCTTCCTTCGTATGTGAAAAGCTCCCGTCTGCCAGCCTGAAATCCAGCATGGCGTCCAGCGAAGAACGTCCGTTTTTGATAAACGACTCTGTCTGCGCGGCATCCATCCCAAGTGAAGAAAGCGCGGTTATCACCTGCGCCGCGCTTTCCGGATTTTCCTTTCCGTAGCTTTGGAAACCGCCGTTTTCAAGCTGCCTTGCGGAAAGAAGAGAGAGCGCAGCATCGATTGCATTTCGCACCTCAGCGTTATCGGCATACTGCGGAGCAAGCGCTTGGATTGCCATTGCGGTTACATCGACATCGGATACGGTTCCCGTAATGGCCCAGCCGCCGTCCGAAAGTCTTGCGGAAAGTATATCTCCGGTCAGGTCTTCAGAGGTATATTCCTTTGATTGCAAACCATTGTTCAAAAGGTGTAAGCCGCAGACAAGGCTCATGATACCCTGCTTCCCGATAGAATCTTCAAGCGTAAGCATAACAAACTCAGCGTTTTTTCTTCCGCAGGCAGCAAGTGCGAGCGCGCAGCGCTGGCGAGAGGAGGCGGAAGCTATTCGGTTTTCACGAAGATAGGTCTCCAGAGCGTCGGCATATCCGGTAAGATCAAGCGATCTGTCGTATTGACTCAGGGCGATAACAAACCATTCCGAGCCTTGTCCCGCGCTGTCGGAAATCTCTCCGTCCAGCCACTCCTGTACGGAATCCGCTCCCGCCTTTTTTATCATACCGTCAAGTATATCGTCAATCAGTGCTCTTGTCCCGTTTGCCATATCGCTTTCGGCAGCAACAGAAAATCCTCCGATAATAACACCTGCCATTATCGGGATACAGCAAAACAGTACCAAAAGCTTATGCTTCATAATTTTTTTTGCGGAGGGACAGGACAGACAACGACATGATCATCACACCGATTGTTATACAGATCATTGTGACGGCGTCTCCGGTAGCCGAAGAGGCAGGCGAAACCGCGGCAATACAAACAGGAGGCACAAGGGTTTCGGAGGAGGACTTAGCGCTTATCGTATAGCTGCCCTCGGAATCGAGCTTAACAGTTACTTTTCCTTCAGAATCGGTGATAAAAGACGAGTCCTTGCCGTTTATTGTAATGACAGCTCCTGCCACCGGCTTTGTAATCGGAGCCCAATTATCATCATATCCGCTGGCACTAAGCGTCAGAATAAACTCCTTTCCTGCAACTGCGGACACCGTATATTGGTCAAAATAACAATAGGCATCGGAATAACCGACCGTATCAGTGTAAACATAAGCGCTGATATAGTCTCCGTTTTTCACCGCATCGGTAAGTCCCATTGCCGAGCTGTTGTTTACACAGTAACCGTAGCTGCCGCCGTTTTCAATTCCCCACAGCTTCGTAAGACTCAAGCCGTACTCACTTTTTTCGGAACCATATCCTGCATTCGCTCCGCCCTCGTATTTCGCTTCATGCGCAAGGTAAAGAGCGTCGTTTATCGTAAGCGCGCCGTCATCATCTATGTCGGTTACCGTGATTTTTTCCTGAGTCAGAACAAGACTTCCGTTTGAAACGGTCACAAAAACATCAGCGGTTTCGTTTGCCGCAAATGGCTGTAAAGCGAAGGCGCTCAGACTCAGAGCCAATACGATTATGGGAATAAGCAGTTTTTTCATTGTTTTTCTCCTTAAATTTATTATCTTTTGCCAACGGGATGTTGCGTTAAGCAACAAGCCCGGCATTTTCACGGTTTCCCGACCGGAAAAATACCGAATCGAATGTTTTTGACTGTATTTTCTTTGGATTATTATGAATTTAAATGGTCAAAATTATGGATTTCATCCGCAAAACCCGACTTCGTAGGATAGTCGCACGTTAGTGCGACTGCCCCTTCAAAACCACGCGGCGGGAATACGCGCACTTATCTCCGCTCGCCTTAAAAGTATTTTCCCGTCGGCAAAGCCGTCGAAAAAGCGGATTTTATTATAAATCGCTGCCTTTTACCATTGTCTATTTATTTCTTGGTTTATTTCCTATGCGGTAGATTCTCGGTAAAGAAAACTCCGAAAATATTCTTCTGTTTCTGCGCATTGGGTTAAACGGCGGTTATGCGCTCATAAGGGGACCTCTAATAATTCAATGTACATAGGCGGCAAAGTGATTTTCTCATCAGTCTAAACAAAAATTCCGCAGACATCGTATCCATCTGTCAAGAATTTTTGTGACGAATGACGGAAAATAGGTCGAGCCGGATTTGAGCAGTGAATTTTTAGAGGTGCCCATAATTTATAAAAAGTATTTGTGTCGCTGCTCCGTACCGCTGCGTCTGATATCTACAATTGTTTTTTTGTCCTGCTATTCGGAAGACTTTTTCTTTTTTAAGGCTTCAACGCGGCGGCGCTTTGCCCGTATCCGTTTTTCAATATTTCTTTGCGATCGACCGTCCTCTCTCCTGGGTTTAAGATTTGCTTCCTCAAGCGCTCTCGGCCATGGTCCTAAATACGCTTTTATCGCGCAGATCTCCTCCGGCTGAAAATCGGAACGTTTTGGATAGCGGTTTTCTCCCCTTTCGGAGAGCTTTTTCTGCATTTCACAAAGGAGAGCTATACATTGGCTCTTGTTGTATTTTCCGTCCGTAAAAAATTACCTCCCTCCAAAACCGAGCAAAGTAAAAACGCCCTTATTACCGATAAAGCAATAAAGACGCAGCGCTTTTGAAACCCGACAAAAAAGTGCAGTATCGACACTTTCCCCTCGGATAAGTAAAACGGCTGCACTTTTCTTTGCCCAAAAATGTTCCGGTCAGACCGGATGCCACACAGATACGGCAGGTATTCCGACTTATGAAGCAGCTTGCTTCAATTACGGTAATGGCGGTTGCGTCGGAGTTACACCGGACTTCCCCCTGATCCGAAGACATCGCTCCGAAACCGTACTGCGATCATATTCAATTGGGTTTATTATAGTACAGCCATTTTGATTTGTCAAGAGGTTTTACCGAGAAATATGCCGCAAAAAACAGAACAAATCCCCTCTGAAAACGAGGGTAAGATGTTTCGTTTTTATAAGCACTCTGCTCTTCTCAAAATATTGCGCTCCCTATCACCGTAAAAAAGTATGTATCTTTGTATCAATTTACGAAAAGACACTTTATCTCCGGTCAACATTTTTATCTCACGAAACCGGATGGCTCGGGACGGGAGGTGAAATTAAGAACCGAGATAATCGGCAGGCAAAGATAAGGCTACACCGCAAATGCACGGCTAACGCCTATGCTGCGCATTTGCTTGCCTCTGCTCCGTCATACTTCACAAATTTCGTCGGCAGAGAAGCCGCTCTTGCCTCCTCAATTGGTATTGTCTGAAGAAAAATCCGGCGGCGCAGATACAC
>ERZ1106976.1595-NODE-1595-length-22230-cov-9.145163_pt1 | contig 22230 bp, 20 predicted proteins | sample MGYA00403687_ERZ1106976 | MGnify/ENA primary metagenome ERZ1106976 (study PRJEB35170, sample SAMEA104062446) | human gut metagenome | biome: human gut; feature: human-associated habitat; material: faeces | place: Denmark | collected 2013-02-22 ... | reverse complement strand
CTAACGATTTGAAAGCACAAATATAGAGCTTTTTGCCGATATGCTACCTAAACAGGCTAAAAAGAATTATCTTTGCAGCTAGATAGAGAAAAGATAAACAATGAAACATACAAATCCACAAGTAGAACAGATGACCTCCTTCATCGTAATGGATGTGTTGGAGAGGGCAAACGAATTACAGAAACAAGGTGTTGATATTATTCATTTGGAGGTTGGTGAACCCGATTTTGATGTACCGTCTTGTGTGTCGGAAGCAGCAAAAGCGGCTTATGATCGTCATCTTACTCACTATACACATTCTTTGGGGGACCCGGAACTCCGGCGGGAAATTGCTGCTTTTTATCTACGGGAATATGGAGTGACGGTAGATCCGGATTGCATTGTGGTGACTTCCGGCTCTTCTCCATCCATTCTTCTTGCGTTGATGTTGCTTTGCAACACGGATAGCGAAGTGATTCTTTCCAATCCGGGATATGCTTGTTACCGTAATTTTGTATTGGCTACCCAGGCTAAACCCGTTTTGGTTCCTTTGTCTAAGGAGTATTTGCAATACGACATAGAAGCTATTCGTAAATGTGTGAATCCACATACAGCGGCTATCTTTATCAATTCTCCGATGAATCCGACCGGAATGTTGCTGGATGAAAAATTCTTGAGGGAAGTGGCGGCACTGGGAGTTCCTGTTATTTCGGATGAGATTTATCATGGACTTGTCTATGAAGGACGTGCGCACAGCATTCTTGAATATACCGATCAGGCTTTTGTCTTGAACGGATTTTCTAAACGTTTTGCGATGACAGGTCTTCGGCTGGGTTATTTGATTGCACCTAAATCTTGTATGCGTTCTTTGCAGAAGTTGCAGCAAAATCTATTTATTTGTGCGTCCAGCGTTGCCCAACAGGCTGGGATTGCTGCATTGTGGCAGGCTGATTCGGATGTGGAACGGATGAAACAGATCTATGATGAACGCCGCCGGTATATGATCAGCCGCCTTCGGGAAATGGGATTCGAGATCAAAGTTGAGCCTCAGGGTGCCTTTTATATTTTCGCTGATGCACGTAAGTTCACTACCGACTCTTATCGCTTTGCATTCGATGTTCTCGAAAATGCGCATGTCGGCATCACTCCCGGTATAGACTTTGGAACGGGAGGCGAAGGATATGTTCGTTTCTCCTATGCGAATTCGCTGGAGAGTATCCGGGAAGGACTGGACCGTATCAGTCAGTATCTTTCTCGTTGCGGCTTCTGATCAGTTCAGTAGCGGCTTCGTACTGGTCTTCAGTGACCAGAACAGATACAGATGGAGCAATATAGGGGGGAATACGCCGCCGCGGCGGAGGCATACCGGGCGCGGTACGAGGGAGGCATCCGTGCAGCGCTGGCACAGTACGGCCCGGTTTCCCTGGCGCAGCAGCTGCTGGACGCAGCGGCAGACGCCTGCCAACGCGCCGGCCTGCTGTCACGCCGCGTCCGGCGCATGGACATCCGGACGGTGATCGCCGTGTATCTGAACCCGCTTTTGCTGGCTGCCGAAGATGAGGGGTGCGCACAGCTGGCGGCAGAGCTGTGCCGTCTGTGGCGACAGAAATGGCCCGGAGAGGGCTATGAGATAGCGGACTTCGGGACGGTCTGCGGCGGATTCCGCCGGAAGGTGCTGGGCTTTGAGCTGAACCGCCCGCTGGGCGGCGGCCGCGGCGGGTGAGCGCATCCGCGGCATCCAACTGAAGGGAGCGGCGGGGGAGGGTATATACCCTCCCTGCTTTTTTCAGGGTCGAAACGTATATGAAGAAAAATAAAGGAAAAGAGAAAGGCGCGATATTACCTGCGGATAGCGCGGAAAATCCGGGAATTACAACGGAAAATTGTAGGAATCGACAAATAATTTTTAAAAATATTTCCGCTATCAACAAAAACCGCCGGATGGTTAAAATATAAACTTGACACAAACAAAAGACAATGATAGTATTATGTTCAAGCAAAAGGATAAAAACGATAGAAAACGAAAGTTACATATCACGCGAACCGGCGAAGGAGATGACCATGGAGGGACTGAAATTTGCGCTTCTGTCCGGGGGGACGGGCTACAACGACATTGCGTGGAACTTTCAGGGCTACGGCCTTGCCACGGCGGATGACCGTCAGGGGAGCAAAGACGTCTGGCAGGCGTTTTCCTATCTGTACACCGTCATCTATCACCCGACCGCCGGCTACGTTCTCTTTGACGTGGGCCTTGGCCCCGGGGAGGAGTGTGACCGCCGCCCGGCGGAGCATCGCCGCATCAACCCCGTGGAGGTTCGCCGCGATCAGTATGTGGACGAGGGCCTGAAGAAACTGGGTCTGACGGTGGACGACATCTCCGCCATCGTGATCTCCCACTGTCACTGGGATCACATCGGCGGTCTGGAGTTTTTCAAGGGCACCCGCGCCATCCGGAACGTCTACGTGCCTTATGCAGACTTTGCCCACGCGCTGGTGCAGACTCACCGCACACCCGCCGGCTATTCCGACAGCGGCTATTACCGTCGGAATCTGGACGTGGAGGGCGCGGAATTCCACCTGCTGGAGGAGGAGACGACCCTGTTTCCCGGCGTGGACGTCTTGCTGCTGGAGGGCCACACGCCGGCGGTGGCGGGACTGGTGCTCCATCTGGACAGTGGAAACTACATTCTCCCCAGTGACGCGGTGACGGCGGAGGTGTGCCTGCGGGGCACGGCGGCACCCGGCGTCATTTACGACTCCCTCGGCTTCCAGCGGACGCGGAAACGTCTGCTCCGGCTGGAGCAGGAGCTGCATGCGTCCTTTGTTTTCCCCCACGATCCGTGGAACTTTCCCGAGTATATTCTGGGTGAGTGGATCAAATGATCGGTATATATCATGTGATCTGTGTTGCACATGAGATATAATAACTTAAGGAAGGTACAGAAAAATGAAAATGAAACGAATCATTGCATTGCTGACTGCGCTTGTCCTCGCGTTAGCGCTCACCGCCTGCGGCGAGACCAAGCCGAATGACGACGTCCAGCAGGGCGGCGCCGCTGTCGAGAAGAAGATCACCATCGGCTGTTGCGTGATGGACCTGTCCAACGAGGTGTTTGTCCAGTACGCAGAGGGCTACAACCAGTTCCTGAAGGACACCAAGGGCACTGTGGAGATCAATCTGGTGGATGGCGGCGGCAACGTGGCCACGCAGGTACAGGCCATTGAGGACTTCATTAGCATGGGCGTGGACGGCATCATGCTGAACGCGCTGGACACCAGCGCGGTGGAGGATGTCATCCAGAAGGCTATGGATGCCGGCATCAAGGTCGGCGTGTACCCCTCCATGGAGAACGTGACCTTCAACTTCGTGTTCGATGAGTATGACTGGGGCTATACCGAGGGCGAGGAAGCTGCCAAGTGGATCGACGAGAAGCTGGGCGGCAGCGCCACCATCATGAGCTTCGCGCAGGCGGAGAACTCTGCCGTTATGGAGCGCTATCAGGGCATCGTTGACGGCGTGAACGAGAACGTGAAGGATCCCAGCAAGGTCGTGTGGCTGGAGTACAGCGGCACCGACAACACCTCTGAGGCCATGACCGCCATGGAGAGCGTACTGCAGGCGCATCCCGAGGTTCGCATGGTGCTGTGCGCGCAGGACTCTGCCGCTGTCGGCGCTTATCAGGCTGTCATTTCCTCCGGCCTGCCTCAGGAGGAGTTCTTCGTGGCCGGCTGTGACGGCATCAGCGAGGCTCTGGGCTACATCGAGGAGGGCACCCCCTACCGTCTGTCCATTGCCAACGCCAAGCTGACCTCCCAGATGGGCTATGAGCTGGTGCAGAACGTGTCCATGGCTGTTGCCGGTTTGGATTACGAGTCTCCCTACTATGCCGCTGTCGCCGCTGTGAACGCGGACAACGTCAAGGACTATCTGGCACAGACCCCCACCTACACGCTGAATCCCGAGCTGGCCGCATATCTGGGCATCAACTGACCCCCGGCAGCCCGCCGGCATGAAAACCATATGACCGAACAGGATACGGAGCGCATATTATGGCGAGCATGATATGCGCGTCCGTATTCTGTTAGCAGGAGCGCATTATGAACGAGACAGACATCATCAGAACCAGCGGAATCAAAAAAGTATACGGCGGCACCATTGCGCTGGCCGGAGCCGATCTCTCCTTCCGCAGGGGAGAGGTTCATGCGCTGGCCGGAGAAAACGGCGCGGGAAAGTCGACGTTCTGCAAAATCCTGTCGGGCGCTATCGCCCCCACCGAGGGCACTGTCTACATCGACGGTACGGCGTACAGGCACCTCACGCCCTCTGAGTCCCGGGCGGCCGGCATCAGCATGATCTATCAGGAATTCAACATGGTCAACGACGTTCCGGTGTATGAGAACATCTTCATCGGAAGTGAGATCAGAAAACAGGGGATCATCGTCGACAAGAAGGAGATGATCCGCCGCTCCAAGGAGCTGTTTGCCAAGATGGACGTGGACATCGATCCCCGCCAGCTGCCCCGCAACCTGTCGGTGGCGCAGTGCCAGCTGGTGGAGATTGCCAAGGCTCTGAAGGACAACTGCAAGGTGCTTGTGATGGACGAGCCCACGGCGGCTCTGACCAACAAGGAGATCGGTACGCTTCTGGATCTCATCAAGAGACTGAAAGAGGAAGGCATCACCATCATTTACATCTCTCATCGTATGGATGAGATCATGACGCTCTCCGACCGTGTGTCCATCATGCGTGACGGCCATGTCATCACCACCCTGAACACGGCGGAGACCACGCAGAAGGAGATCATCACCCTGATGGTCGGCCGCGAACTGGGCACGGAGTTTCCGCCCCGCACCACGCAGGCCGGCGATGTAGCACTGGAGGTTCGGCATCTTTGTACCGGCAAGGTCAAGGACGTATCCTTCACGCTGCGCAAGGGCGAGATTCTGGGCTTTGCGGGTCTGGTGGGCTCCGGCAGGACGGAGATCGTCAGAGCGATATTCGGCGCGGACAAAATCGACTCCGGTGAGATCTATATCAACGGAAAAAAAGTCGACATACATAAACCGGCGCAGGCCATTGCCATGGGCATCGGCATGATCCCGGAGGATCGGAAGCGTCAGGGCGTCCATCTGGATCAGCCCATCAAGTCCAATATGACGCTGCTGCGTCAGAAGGACATCAGCAGCTTCTTCACCGTCTCCCCCAGAAAGGAGCGTCAGCTGGCCAACGAGTATATCCAGTCGCTGTCCATTAAGCTGGGCTCTATCGATCACATGGTCAGCAGTCTGTCCGGCGGCAACCAGCAGAAGATCGTGCTGACCAAGTGGCTGGCGGCACAGCCGGACATCATTTTCTTCGATGAGCCGACCCGCGGTATCGACGTGGGCGCCAAGGCGGAGATCTACGTCCTGATGGACAAGCTCCGCCAGCAGGGCAAGGCTATCATCCTCATCTCCTCTGAAATGGAGGAGGTTCTGGGCATGTCGGACCGCATCATCGTCATGTACGAGGGCGCCGTCACCGGCGAGCTGTCCGGCGCGGAGGCCACCCAGAACCTTCTGATGAGCTACGCATCCAATATCACAACAGGTATTTGAGAGGATTACAGGTGAACCGTATGGATAAAAAAGCAAAGCTCTCGTTTGCCAACTTGTACAGCACGTATGGCGTATTCTTCATCCTTGTCATCGAGTTTCTCATCTTCTCCCTGGCAAGCAAGTCCTTCCTGACGCTGGGCAACATTCTCAGCGTGGGCCGTCAGATGTCCTTCACCGGCATTGCGGCCATCGGCATGACGCTGGTCATGCTCACCGGCGGCATCGACATTTCCGTTGGCTCCATGCTGGCCATGGCCGGCGTGCTGTGCGCCAAGCTGTCCGCCGATGTGGGCCTGCCCCTGTGGATCGCGGTGGTCATCACGCTGCTGATCGGCGCGCTGTTCGGCCTCATCAACGGCGCCGCCGTCACCCGGCTGCATATCCCTGCCCTTATCGCCACGCTGGCGACCCAGACCATCCTCAAGGGCATTGCCTATCTGCTGACCAACGCCGTTCCCGTGAAGAACCTGTCCGCCACCTATAAGTTCCTCGGACAGGGCTACATTTTCGGCGTCATTCCCGTCCCTCTGATTATCACGGTGGCGCTGTACGTGCTGGCGTGGTGGTATCTGGACAAGACGTATCTGGGCCGCCGTGTCTACCTGTCCGGCGGCAACGAGGAGGCGGCCCGCCTCTCCGGCATCAACACCAAGTGGACCATCACCGGCACCTATGTGTTCAGCGGCGTGTTCGCGGCCATTGCCGGTGTGCTGATGGCCGCCCGCCTTGGCTCCGGCCAGCCCTCCGTGGGCAGCGGCTTCGAGATGGACGTCATTACCGCCACCGTTCTGGGCGGCATCAGCGTCAACGGCGGCAAGGGCAAGGTGGTCAATGTGTTTGTGGGCGCCTGTATCATGGGCGTGCTGGCCAACGGCATGACCATGCTGAACATCAACCAGTACCTGCAGTGGATCATCAACGGTCTGGTGCTGCTGTTCGCCGTGACCATGAGCAATCTCCGCAAGTCGTCGTCCTGACCATATCCGCCACACCGTAAAGGAGGAACCGTAAGATGAAAGGCCTGTCCTTCACCATTCTCCCCATGGGCTATCTGGAGCATGACGAGTCCATCAGCTATGCCGGCAAGAATATCGGTACTGTAGCAAATAAGCACCCGCAGGCCGTCTGGGAGCGCGTTCCCGTGATGGCTGTGCTGTTCAGGCACCCCACCGCCGGCTACATCCTCTACGATACCGGTAACTGTCCCGGCGACGAAAAGGATCGCCTGTCCCAGGCCATGCGGAACAACATCTATTTTGACATCAAGCGCGAGGATTTCATCGATTACCGTCTGGGCCAGCTGGGTCTGACCCCGGCCGACATTGATATGCTGATCCTCTCCCATTCCCATCACGATCACAACGGCGGTCTGGGCTTCTTTTCCTTTACCAAGGCGGGCCGGAACGTCATCACCTACGAAAAGGACTATGTCAACGCCCTGAAGGAGACGCACCAGTTCTACGACAAGGAGGACTACGTTTTTATCAAGGAGAATATGCACTTTGACGGCATCAGCTACCAGCTGATCGAGGGCGATCAGGAGCTTGTGGAGGGCATCGAGGCCATTGAGCTGCCCGGTCACACTCCGGCAGTGCTGGGGCTGGTGGTGCATCTGGAAAACGAGACGGTGATCTTCCCCAGCGACGCAGTCTACACCGCCAAGAACTACGGGCCTCCCGCCATCGCTCCCGGCATCGTCTATGACAGTCTGGGCTTCCAGAAAAGCGTGGAAAAGCTCCGCCGCCTCCAGCGCAAGTACAATGCGCGGATCATCTTCCCTCACGATCTGGCGCAGTTCGAAACACTGGAAAAGTGCCCCATATTCTATAAGTGAGCGGTTCGGCCTCCGCCGCTGACATCGACCCTGCGGCGCACCCCCGCGCTGCACACAAGAAACGCACGGCGGATCGTTCCGATTCGCCGTGCGTTTCTTTATGATTGCTCCGATCAGCTGACGGCGTGGCCGCCGTCCCTTATTCCGCCACGATCACTTCCGTGCCCAGCGCCTGCAGCCGCGCCTGAATGGCCGGATCCTGAATGGGCTTTTCGGTGATAACGCAGTCCAGCTCGCTGAAGTCCGCGAACAGGTCGATGCCGCCGGTGGTGAACTTGGCCGAATCCAGCACAGCGTATACCTTGTGGGCGGCCTTGATCATGCAGTGCTTCACCCGGCCCTCCAGTGAATTGGAGGTCACCAGTCCCACGTCCTTCCGGACACCGCTGGAGCAGATGAAGGCCTTGTCTGCCTCGATCTGAGAGAGATACTTCTCCGCCTCCGGCCCCTGGATGGACAGGTTCTGCCCGTGCAGGATGCCGCCCACCATAATGACCAGCAGCTGCGTGTTGTTCAGCGTCAGTGCCGCCGGCACGGAGTTGGTGATCACGGTCAGGTGCTGGAAGTCCCGGAGCAGCTCGGCAATAGCCAATGTAGTGCTGCCGGAGTCCAAAATGATGCTGTCCCCCTCGTGAATGGTCTTCACGGCCTCCTGTGCAATGGCCTTTTTGGCCTCTGTCCGCAGGCTGCTGCGGGACTCGAAGGAGAGAATGCGCTCATTCTGGTTGGCAATGTGTACCTCGCCGTGTGTGCGGAACACCAGACCCGATTGCTCCAGCAGCGTCAGGTCCTTGCGTATGGTGGCGGCGGATACGTCAAACATAGCGATGAGATCGTGTACTTCAACGGACTCCCGTTCTTGGATGATATGGTAAATATCACCCTGTCTCTTATTTAAATTCGGCATTTTTATTTTCACCTATCACAATTTTGGATTTTCCGTCATTTAGTATATCTTACTCAACAATAAAAGTCAATCGCTATATCACGATTTTCCTTGAAATTACGGGGAAAATTCAACGATAAGCGGGGCAAATATCCATTGTGCCTGCAAAAAAGCAAAAGAAGCCGCTCCGCAAACGCAAATCTATCTTGACATAAATGATAGAAAATGATAGCATACACATGACGAATCAAAAGAAATCAAAACCTGAAAAGAGGGGTGTCATGAACAGCATCAACCACGTACTGCAAACTGCCGACCGGGAGGGCTATGCCGTCCCTGCTTTCAACTATTCCGACATCTGGGAGCTGGAGGGCATCGTGGAGGCGGCCGCCGAGGAGCGCGCCACGGTCTATATCGCCAGCAATATGCGGGTGGCGGAGACGGTGGGCCTGCCCTATCTGGGGGCCATGGGCCGCACGGCGTATGAACAGACCGGCGGTCACATCATCAACCATCTGGATCACTCCAGCTCTGTGGAGCTGTGCAAGCAGGCGGTGGACTGCGGCTATATGTCCGTTATGATCGATGCCTCCATGTGTCCGCTGGAGGAGAACATTGCCAAGACCCGTGAGGTAGTGGAATACGCCCACAAATACGGCGTGGTGGTGGAGGCGGAGATCGGCCGCATCCTTGGCCGCAACGTGGAGGGCACCTACGAGGGAGACGAGTATCTGGTGCAGGTGGCCGACGCGGTGCGCATGGCCGAGGAGACCGGCGTGGACTCTCTGGCTGTCGGCATCGGCACGGCCCATGGCTTCTATAAGGAGGCGCCCCGCATCAACATCCAGCGCCTCGTCGAGGTCAACGCCGCCGTCGCCATCCCGTTGGTGCTGCACGGCGGTACAGGCGTCCCCGCCGAGACGGTTCGTGCCTGCATCTGCAACGGTATGGCCAAGGTCAACGTTGGCACGCAGCTCCACGCCACCTATCTGGCGGAGCTGCGCCGCCAGCTGGAAAAGACCGCCGCCCCCAACGTTTCAGAGGTTCTGTACCCGGTAAAGGCCGCCATTAAGCCGGTGGTCAAGGACTGGATACGCCTGTGCGGGGCCAACGGCCGCTATTGAGCGGCGCGGCCCGGAAAAAATACGATGGGGATGTGATAAACTGTGGGACGTGACGCATTGCGGTATCTGATCGGCATCGACATGGGAACCACCAATGTCAAGGCCCTTCTGTTTGACGAGCAGGGGAACACGGCGGGCGAGGCCCGCTGCCCGTCTCCCATCACGCTGCTGCCGGACGGCGGCGGTGTCTTTGACCCGGAGGAGCTGTGGCGTCTGTGCTGCCGCCTTCTGACGGAGCTGCTGGACGCCGCGCCCGCCGAAGCCCGGAGCCGTCTGGCCGGTCTGGCCGTCACCGGCATGGGCGAGGCGGGGGTTCCGCTGGACGCCGCCGGCCGGCCCCTGTACCCGGTGATCGCGTGGTTCGACCCTCGGACGGAGCAGTACCCTGCCTGGTGGCGCGACACCTTCGGCGAGGACCGGCTCTACGCCGTGACCGGCCTGAAGAACCAGCATATTTTCACCGCCAATAAGCTCCTGTGGCTAAAGGAGCACGAGCCGCGGGTGTTCGGGGAGATGCGCCGCTGGCACTGCATCCCCGATTATATCGCCTTCCGCCTCACCGGTGCGTCCGCCATGGATCTGTCTCTGGCTACCCGCACCCTGCTGCTGGACGCGGCCTCCGGCACATGGTCGCGGGAGCTGCTGGCGCACGCCGGTATCCCGGCGGACATTCTGCCGCCGGCGGTTCCCTCCGGCACAAAGGTGGGCGAGGTGACAGCGGCGGCTGCCGCCTGCTGCGGCCTGCCTGCCGGCACGCCCGTGTTTGCCGGTGGTCATGACCATATCTGCGGCGCGCTGGCCGCCGGCGCCGTGGAGCCGGGCATCGTGCTGGACTCCTCCGGCACCTGCGAGGAGGTGCTGGTCAGCAGCGAGACGCTGTCCGGCACCCGGTCTCTTAGTGCGCAGGGCTTCAACGCCGGATACCATACGGCGCCGGGCCGCTTCTACGTTTCTGGCGGCATTCCCGCTTCCGGCGCATCGGTGGACTGGTTCCGCCGCGAATTCCCGGCGAAGGAGGGCGGCGCATCCTGCCCCGGCGCCAATGGGGTGCTGTTCCTGCCCCATCTGCGGGGCGGCAGCTCACCGGAGCGCGATGCCATCTCCAAAGGTGCGTTCGTGGGCCTTCAGGCCCGCCATACCCACGCGGATCTCCGGCAGGCCGTGTATGAGGGCGTGGCGTTTGAGCTGCGCCGCAGCGTGGAGCAGCTGCTGCAAGGCGGCCGCCCCCGCCGGGTGGTATCCATCGGCGGCGGCACGAAAAACGCCGCGTGGCTCCAGATCAAGGCCGACGTGCTGGGCACGGAGATCGAGGTTCCGGCGGTGCAGGAGTGTACCGCCTTCGGCGCCGCGCTGCTGGCCGGCATCGGCGCCGGCGTCTATGCCGACGCGGCGGACGCACTGCGCCGCACATGGCGGCTGGGGCAGCGGGTCGCGCCCCGGGCCGGGACGCGGCAGCTGTACGATGCGCTGTATGGGGTGTACTGCCGGCTGTACGGCACACTGCGCCCGGTCAATGAACGATTGGAAAGCATCCATATGCAAGGAGGTCATCATGAAACTGATGAAGGGCATCGTTGTCACTGAAAAGAACGTCGTCAAGGTGGCGGATGACATCCCCGTCCCGGAGCTGGGGCCCTACGACTGCCTGTGCCGCGTCCGTGCCTGCGGCTTCTGCACCGGCACGGATTTCGGCATCATCCACGGACTGACCACGGCGGCGCAGGGCTTTCGCGGTTACCCCACCGTGCTGGGCCACGAGGGTGCCGGCGAGGTGGTGGAGGTGGGCGAAAAGGTGCGCCACATCAAGGTGGGCGACCGGTTTATCCACCCCAATCTCCGCCCCGACGTGGGCAACGGCTATACCAAGACCTACGGCGGCATGGCTCAGTTCGGGCTGGTCTGCGACCAGCAGGCCATGGTGGAGGACGGCGTCTGCAAGCCGGAGGAGGTGCCGTTTTACAAGAAGCAGGGCCGCTTCTCCGACAAGATCGACTTTGTGGACGCGGCGCTGCTGCTGTCCCTGTGCGAGTGCCACAGCGCGGCCAAAAACTTCGGTGTGAAGCAGGGGGACAGCGTGCTGTTCTACGGCGCAGGCCCTATGGGCACGGCGCTGGCGCTGTTCATGAAGCTGCGCGGCGCGGCGAAGGTCACCGTCATCGACGGCGTGGCCGAGCGGCTGGAGAACTCCGTCCGCGTGGCCGGCACGGATCGTACCATCAACTTCCATGCTGTCTCCGTGGCGGAGGCCATCGGCAGCGAGCGGTTCGATCTGGTGGTGGACGCCGTGGGCAGCAGCTCCGTGGTGCTGGAGGGCAGCGGCTACCTGAAGCAGGGCGGCACCCTCTGCGGTCTGGGTGTTCTGAAGTCCGGCGACACGCTGCTGGATGCCAGCCGCCTGCAGAACAACACCCGCCTGCATATGCTGAATTTCCCCTACGGCGAGTATGACATCCTGCCGGAGACGGTGGAGATGATCGAGCAGGGGAGGGTGCATCCCCGGGATTTCTACTCCCATGTGGTGCCCTTCACGGAGATCGACCGCGCCATGCACCTGCTGGAAACGCGGGAGGCCTTCAAGGTCGTTCTGGACTTTGACGCATGAGCTGACCGGCGGCGTCCCTGGCGCCCCGCCGCATAATATCCGAATCTGAAAAACGAATCTGAAAACGGAGGTTCCTGACATGAAAGCGTTGGTAAAAACGAAGCTCGGCCCCGACTGTATGCAGTATATGGACGTTCCGGAGCCTGTCCCCGGCGATCATGACATCAAGGTGAAGGTCTACGCCTGCGGCATCTGCGGTACGGACATTCACCTGATGCACGATACCTATCCCAGCAACCCGCCCATCATCACCGGCCACGAGTTTTCCGGCGTAGTGGCGGAGGTGGGCAAGGATGTCACCGATTTCAAGGTGGGTGACCGCATTGTGACGCTGACGGCCATCGAGACCTGTGAGGAGTGCGAATGGTGCCGTCAGGGCCTGCGTATGCTGTGCCCTCAGCGCAAGAGCGTGGGCAGCGGCATCGACGGCGGCTTTGCCGAGTACGTCATCCTGCCGGCCCGCCACGCGTTCCGCCTGCCGGAGGGCGTGTCCCTGAAGACGGCCGCCCTGTGCGAACCGCTGGCTTGTGTGGTGCGCTCCGTCTGCGAACGCACCACGGTTCACGCCGGCGATTATGTGCTGGTGTCCGGCGCCGGCGTTATGGCCCAGCTGACCGCGCAGGTGGCACACGCCAACGGCGGTGTGGTCATCATGACCGGTCTTGCCTCCGATGCGGAGCGCTTCGCCATGGCCAAGCGTCTGGGCGGCGTCAAGGAGACGGTTCGCGTGGACGAGGACGGCGCGCTGGAGAAGATCCTGGCGCTGACCGGCGGCATGGGGCCTCACGTGGCCTATGAATGCGCCGGTGTGGCCTCCTCCGCCGATTTCTGCCTCCGGGCGCTGCGCAAGACCGGCACCTATGCGCAGGTGGCCATTCCCGGCAAGCCCATCCCCATGGACATGGATATGGCGCTGTACAAGGAGATCGTCCTGACCAACAGCTACGCCTCTGAGCGCACCTCCTGGCTGACGGCACTGAGCCTGCTGGAGAACCACCTCATCAACATCGACCCGCTGGCCAGCACCACGCTGCCGCTGGAGCAGTGGGAGGAGGGCTTCCGCCAGACCATCGCCAAGACCGGCTTCAAGGTGCTGCTGATGCCTGATCCCTCCATGCAGGACGCCTGAGAGGGGAAGGAGACGCTGTATGAAACGTTCCAACGTAAAAGAACTCCGGAAGCTGGCAGCCCGGATCCGGCTGGAAACGCTGAAGGTCATCCACTCCCGGGGCTTCGGCCATGTGGGCGGCTCTATGGATCTGGCGGATCTGATGGCTGTGCTGTATGGCGAGGTCATGCACTTTGACCCCAAGAACCCCCGGGATCCGGATCGCGACTGGCTGGTGCTCAGCAAAGGCCACGCCGGCCCGGTGGCCTACGCCACCTTCGGCCTCATGGGCTTCTACCCCATGGAGGACGCCTATACCCTGAACCAGCCCCATACCAGGTTCCCCAGCCACACCGACCGCAAGCTGACACCCGGCGTGGATCTGACTACCGGCTCTCTGGGGCAGGGCGCGTCCACCGCCGCCGGCGCGGCGCTGGGCAACAGGATCGACGGCCGCCGGAACCGCGTGTTCTGCGTCATCGGTGACGGCGAGGCCGACGAGGGCCAGGTGTGGGAGGCGTTCCACTTCGCCTACGCCCACAAGCTGGACAACCTCATCTATTTCATCGACAACAACGGCTATCAGCTGGACGGCAGGACTGCCGACATCCTCGACCACGGCGATATCGCCAAAAAGGCGGCAGGCTTCGGCCTCTATACGCAGGAGATCGACGGCCACGATGTGCAGGCCATTTACGATGCTATCGAAAACGCCTGCGCTAAGAAGGGCGTGCCCAGCTGCATCGTGCTGGATACCATCAAGGGCAAGGGCGCCACGTTTGCCGAGCCCAAGCGGGAGCACTCCTCCCAGCCCGGCGAAGAGACGTGGCAGGAAGCCATCTCCGCCGCACAGCAGGCGCTGGCGGCACTGGACTAAGGAGGTGCGGAAATGAAGATCGAGCTTATTGCCAAGCATGAAAAGGACAGCCGCGCCTGCCGTGACGCCTTTGCCCTGACGCTGAAGGACATGATGGCCGCCGACAAAAGCGTGTGCTATGTGGACTGCGACCTGATGGGCTGCGTCAACACCAAGCAGCTCATGGCCGCCTATCCCGACCGTGCGCTGGAGGCGGGCATCGCCGAGGCCAACGCCGCCGGCGTCTGCGCCGGCCTTGCCGCCACCGGCAAGAAGGTGTATCTCCACACCTTCGGCACCTTCGCCTCCCGCCGCATCTACGACCAGATCTATATGTCCGCCGCCTACGCCGGCCTGCCGGTTCACGTATTCGGCTCCGATGCGGGCGTGTGCGCTGCCTTCAACGGCGGCACCCATATGCCGCTGGAGGACGCCGCCATGTATATGGCGATCCCCCACACGGTGGTCACCGACCCCTGCGACTACGCGCAGCTTGCCTCCGTTACCCGTCAGACGGCGGACTGTGACTGCGTTACCTACACACGCTTCGTCCGCAAGGATATCGTGCAGGTCTACGGCGACGGCTCCGTGTTCCAGCTGGGTAAGGGCGTCGTCCTGCGGGAGAGCAACTGCGACGCCGTTACCGTCATCGCCTCCGGTATCATGGTGGACGAGGCGCTGAAGGCCGGCGAGCTGCTGGAGCGGGAGGGCATCTCCGTCCGGGTGGTGGATATGTTCACATGGAAGCCGCTGGACGAGGAACTGGTGGTGAAGTGCGCCGCCGAGACCGGTGCCATCGTCACCGCCGAGAACCACAATGTCACCTGCGGTCTGGGCAGCGCCGTGGCCAACTGCCTTGCGAAGAACCGCCCCGCCGTGCAGGAATTCGTGGGCGTGCAGGACGAGTTTGGACAGGTAGGCCCTCAGTCCTTCCTAATGGACGAATACGGCCTGCGGGCCGCCAACATCGTGGCCGCCGTCAGGCGCGCCATTCAGCGGAAATAAGACAGAAAGATAAAGGAGAACAAACATGGCAATGGATGCTTTCTCCGCCAGCCTGATGGCGGACAAGCGCGAGATCATCTTCGCGCCCACTGTGTATAAATTCCAGGCCTTTGCCCAGATGGCAGAGGAATTCAACCTGAATGAACGCGATGTGGTGCTGACCAACGAGTTCATCTATACCCCCTTCATGAAGGAGCTGGGTCTTCCCTGCAGCTTCGTGTTTCAGGAGAAGTTTGGCGCCGGCGAGCCCTCCGAGGCCATGATCCAGACCATGTACGACGCCATCCCCTACGACAGCTATGACCGTGTCATCGCCGTAGGCGGCGGCGCCATCATGGATCTTTGCAAGCTGCTGGGCTGCAAGCGTCCCACCTCCGTCCATGAGCTGTACTACAAGCGCTTCCCTATCGTCCACGAGAAGGAGGTCATCGCTGTGCCCACCACCTGCGGTACCGGCAGCGAGTGCACCAATATCTCCGTGGCCATCGTACAAACGGAGATCGACGGCCGGCTCACCGGCGGCGAGACGAAGCTGGGTATCGTATCCGATGACATCATCCCCAACAAGGTCTGCCTGATCCCGGAGCTGCTGCGCACCCTGCCCTACAAGCCCTTCGCCTGCTCCGCCATTGACGCGCTGGTTCACGCTACCGAGTCCTTCCTCAGCCCTCACCGCAAGACCCTGACCAGCGAGATGTTTTCCGAAAAGGCCATGGACATGATCCTCAAGGGCTTCAAGCTCATTGACGAGAAGGGGCCGGACGCCCGCTTCGACTACATGGATCAGTTCGTGACCGCCAGCTTTTTTGCCGGTATCGCCTTCCTGAAGGCGGGCTGCGGCCCTGTCCACGGCATGAGCTTCCCGCTGGGCGGCACTTACCATGTTCCCCACGGTGAGAGCAACTATATGCTGTTCGGCGCCATCCTGCGCTACTATGACCGCAGCGATCCCGACGGCGAGATTATGCGCTTCAAGAAGCTGGTGGCTGCCATCACCGGCTGCAAGGCGGAGGACGCCATCGGCTACCTGTGCGATTTGCTGCAGCGCATTCTGCCGCTGCGCCCCCTGCGGGACTGCGGGTTCACCGAGGCGGACTTCAAGTCCTTCCCGCTCAGTGTGGAGGCCAACCAGCAGCGCCTGATGACCAACGCCTACTATCCCTTTGATCTGGCCTCCGAGGAAGCCATCTACCGCGAGTGCTATTGAGCGCCGCCTGAAACAAATAACACCCTGACTGGGGCGCAGAACAGGAGAAAGAGCTTATGTCTCAGACAGTACGATTTGAAAAGCAAGACAGCATCGCCATTGTGACCATCGACCGGCCCGAGGCCCTGAATGCCCTGAACGGCGACGTCATCGCGGAGCTGGAGCAGGTGGTGACGGCGCTGGAGAACGACCGCGATGTCCGCTGCCTGATCCTCACCGGCGAGGGCCGCGCCTTCGTGGCCGGCGCCGATATCGGCGAGCAGTATCCGCTGGATCTGGACGGCGGCCGCCGCTGGGGCCGGCGGGGCAGCGCCCTTATGCGCCGCATCGAAAAGCTGGAGTTCCCCACCATCGCCGCGGTCAACGGCTTCGCCCTGGGCGGCGGTTGTGAGCTGGCGCTGAGCTGCGACATCATTCTGGCCTCCGAGAAGGCCAAGTTCGGCCAGCCCGAGGTGGGTCTGGGCATCACCCCCGGCTTCTCCGGCACCCAGCGCCTGCCCCGCCGCGTGGGCGTTGCCAAGGCCAAGGAGCTGATCTTCTCCGGCAGGATGATCAAGGCCGACGAGGCCAAGGAGATCGGCCTTGTCGATGCCGTCTACACCCCCGAAGCCCTGATGGACGGTGCGCTGGAGATGGCAAAGTCCTTTACCAAGAACGCCCCCATCGCCGTGAAGTATGCCAAGGCATGCATCGACCGGGGCATGCAGATGGACATTGACGGCGGCATCGCCGTGGAGAACGAGCTGTTCGCCATGTGCTTCGCCACCGCCGATCAAAAGGAGGGCATGGGCGCGTTTCTGGAGAAGCGTCCTGCCGCCTTCCGAAACAAGTAAGGGGGGGCGCGCATGAAGAAGGTACGCATCATCTCCGCCGAGGAGGCCGCCCTGCTGGTCAACGACGGCGACACCATCTCCACCGGCGGCTTTGTCAGCTCTGCCTGCCCGGAGGCACTCAGCAAAGCGGTGGAAAAGCGATTTCTGGAAACCGGCCATCCCCGTGGCCTGACACTGTTCTTTGCAGCCGGTCAGGGTCACCGGGACGGCACCGGCGGCGACCATTACGGCCACGAGGGCATGGTCAAGCGCGTTATCGGCGGCCACTGGGATCGCGCCGCCTCTCTGGGCGCGCTGGCGCTGGAGAACAAGATCGAGGCCTACAACCTGCCGCAGGGCGTCATCTCCCATATGTACCGTGACATCGCCGCCCACAAGCTCGGCACCATCACCCATGTGGGCCTGTATACCTTCGTGGATCCCCGCAACGGCGGCGGCAAGCTGAACAGCGCCACCACCGAGGACATCGTGAAGCTTGTCAGCATCGAGGGGCAGGAGCGGCTGCTGTATAAGTCCTTCCCCATCAACGTGGTGTTCGTCCGGGGCAGCTATGCCGACGAGTACGGCAACTGCACCGTTCACCACGAGATCGGGCCTATCGACGTCACCGCCATGGCGCAGGCCTGCCGCAACTCCGGCGGCAAGGTCATCGTCCAGGTGGAAAAGGTGGTGCAGGGCGGCACACTGGATCCCAAGCTGGTGGCCATCCCCGGCATCTATGTGGACGCCGTCGTCATCGGCTCCGCCGAGGACAATATGCAGTGCCTTGGAACCCCCTATGACGGCAGCCTCACCGGCGAGTACCGCATCCCCATGGACGCCATCCCGGCCATCCCGCTGGATGCCAAGAAGATCATCGCCCGCCGCGCCGCCATGGAGCTGCCCCAGGATGCCATCGTGAATCTGGGCACCGGCGCGCCGGAGAAGATCGCCAACGTGGCCGCCGAGGAGGGCATCAGCGACAAGATGACCCTGACGGTGGAGGCCGGCTCCATTGCCGGCGTTCCCATGGGAGGCACCCAGTTCGGCGCCTCCGCCAACGCCATGGCGATCCTGCCCCACAACGTGCAGTTCGACTTCTATCAGGGCGGCGGACTGGATGTAGCCTTCCTTGGCCTTGCCGAGACGGCCCCCAACGGCGATCTGAACGTCTCCAAGTTTGGCACCCGTCTTGCCGGCGCCGGCGGGTTTATCGACATCACCCAGAACGCCAAAAAGGTGGTCTACTGCGGCACCTTCACCGCCAAGGGCTTAAAGACCGAGTGCCGTGACGGCGCATTGGTCATCACGCAGGAGGGCGCGAAGAAGAAGTTCGTCCGGCAGGTGGAGCACATCACCTTTTCCGGCAGGTACGCCGTGGAGACGGCCCAGCCTGTGCTGTACATCACCGAGCGCGCCGTGTTTGAGCTGCGGCCCGACGGCGTGACCCTTATCGAGATCGCCCCCGGCATCGACCTCCAGACGCAGGTGCTGGAGCAGATGGAGTTCTTACCCAAAATCGCCCCCGACCTAAAGCTGATGGACAGCCGCATCTTCCGCGAGGAGAAGATGGGTCTGGCCGACGACAATTAAGGAGGAACAAGAATGGCATTGATGACCGCGAAAGAGTACATCGACTCCCTGCGCAGGCTGAACACCCGCGTGTACATGTTCGGCGAGAAGCTCGACAACTGGGTGGATCACCCCATGATCCGCCCCTCCATCAACTGCGTGGCCATGACCTACGCGCTGGCCCAGGATCCCCAGTACGCCGATCTCATGACCGCTACCTCCAGCCTGACGGGCCGGAAGATCAACCGCTTTACCCACCTCCACCAGTCCGCGGACGATCTGGTGAAGAAGGTGAAGATGCAGCGCCTGCTGGGCCAGAAGACGGCCTCCTGCTTCCAGCGCTGCGTGGGTATGGACGCCTTCAACGCCGTCTATTCCTCCACTTACGAGATCGACGAGAAGTACGGCACAAGCTATCACGAGAACTTCAAGAAGTTCCTCATCTACGTGCAGGACAACGACCTGACGGTGGACGGTGCCATGACCGATCCCAAGGGCGACCGCTCCAAGGCGCCTCACGAGCAGGCCGACCCGGATATGTACGTCCATGTGGTGGAGCGCCGCCCCGACGGCATTGTGGTCTGCGGCGCGAAGTGCCACCAGACCGGCTCCATCAACAGCCACTGGCACATCTTCATGCCCACCATCGCCATGGGCGAGGCCGATAAGGACTATGCCGTGTCCTTCGCCTGCCCCACCGACGCCGAGGGCCTGTACATGATCTACGGCCGCCAGTCCTGCGACACCCGCAAGCTGGAGGACGGCTGCATCGACGTGGGCAACGCCAAATTCGGCGGGCAGGAGGCGCTGGTGGTTCTCGACCATGTGTTTATCCCCAATGAGTACATCTTCCTCAACGGCGAGTACGAGTTCGCCGGCATGATCGTGGAGCGCTTCGCCGGCTACCACCGCCAGAGCTACGGCGGCTGCAAGGTAGGCGTGGGCGACGTGGTCATCGGCGCGGCGGCTCTGGCCGCCGAGTACAACGGCGTGGAGAAGGCCAGCGCCGTCAAGGACAAGCTCATTGAGATGACCCATCTCAACGAGACGCTGTACTCCTGCGGTATCGCCTGCTCCTGCGAGGGCTGCCCCACCAAGGCGGGCAACTATCAGATCGACCTGCTGCTGGCCAACGTCTGCAAGCAGAATGTCACCCGCTTCCCCTATGAGATCGTGCGCCTGGCCGAGGACATCGCCGGCGGCCTGATGGTCACCATGCCCAGCGAGACGGACTTCAAGTCCGCCACGGTGGTGGGACGCGAGGGCGAGACCATCGGTGACATCTGCAACAAGTATTTCGCCGCCCGGGAGGGCGTCAGCACCGAGGACCGCCAGAAGGTCATGCGGTTCTTGGAAAATATGTGTCTTGGCGCCGCCGCCGTGGGTTACCGCACCGAGTCCATGCACGGTGCAGGCTCTCCTCAGGCGCAGCGCATCATGATCGCCCGACAGGGCAACATTCAGGGCAAGAAGAAGCTGGCGAAGAACATTGCCGGCATCGAGAAATAAGAGGACGGTATGGACAAAAAACAAGCATGGCTCCAGCTGGTGCGGGAGAAGTCCGAGCACTACCTGAACCTGCACGACGGCGGCTTTGACGAGAAAATGCAGGCCCGTCTCGTGGACTGCGATTATGAAGCGCAGACCGTCACCTACGCATTTCCCACCCAGACGTGGCAGATCAACGAAAAGGGCGGAATCCACGGCGGCGCCATCGCCGGGATGTTCGATACGGCCTTCGGCGTGGTGGCCAACTTCACCGCCGGGGACAACGAGGCCACCACCACGGATATGACGGTGTCCTTTCTGCGGGGTGTGGATTTTGGTATGGAGCTGCACCTGAAGGTGTTCATCGTCAAGGCAGGGCGCAGCCTCATCCGCCAGCGGGCGGAGCTGACCGACGCCGCCACCGGCAAGCTGCTGGCCACTGCCGGCGGCAGCTGGATGCCTTTATGAGAACCGTTCTGAAACAGAGTAAAAATATAGGAGAAACAACATGGATTTCAATCTGAGCCGTGAGCATCAGCTGATCCGCAAGATGATGGCGGAGTTTACCGAAAAGGAAGTCAAGCCCATCGCGGCGGAAACGGACCGCACCTGCGAGTACCCCCGCGAGAACATCGAGAAGCTGTTTGATCTGGGCGTCATGGGTATGTGCGTCCCCAAGGAGTACGGCGGCGCCGGCGCCGACCCGCTGGCCAGCGCGCTGTGTATCGAGGAGCTCTCCAAGCAGTGCGCCTCCACCGGCGACATTGTGGCCACCCACAACGGCCTGTGCTGCGATCCCATCATGACCTATGGCACCGAGGCCCAGAAGCGGAAATATCTGCCCATGCTGACAAAGGGCCACCGTGTGGGCGCCTTTGCCCTGACCGAGCCCAACGCCGGCTCCGACGCCTCCAAGGGTCAGACCGAGGCTAAGCTGGTGGGCGACCACTACGTAATGAACGGCTCCAAGATCTTCATCACCAACGGCTACGTGGCCGACGTGTTCGTGGTCTTTGCCATGACCGACAAGTCCCGCGGTACCAAGGGCATTTCCGCCTTCATCGTAGAGAGCGGCTTCCCCGGCTTCTCCGTGGGCAAGCACGAGGAGAAGCTGGGGCTCCACGGCAGCCCCACCGCCGAGATCGTGTTCCAGGACTGCATCGTTCCCAAGGAAAACCTGCTGGGCGTGGAGGGCAAGGGCTTCTCTATCGCCATGGCCACGCTGGACGGCGGGCGCATCGGCATTGCCGCCCAGTCTCTGGGCATCGCCGAGGGCGCGCTTCAGGAGGCCGTCAGCTACACCAAGGGCCGCGTCCAGTTCGGCAAGCCCATCAGCAAGTTCCAGAACACCCAGTTCACGCTGGCGGACATGGAGCTGGGCTGCGAGGCGGGCCGCCTGCTGACCTATCAGGCCGCCGTGGCCAAGGGCGAGGGCAAGCGCTACACCAAGCTGGCCGCCATGGCCAAGCTGTTCACCTCCGAGCACGCCATGAAGACCACCACTAAGGTGGTGCAGCTGTTCGGCGGCTATGGCTACACCAAGGATTACCCGGTAGAGCGCATGATGCGCGACGCGAAAATTACGGAAATTTACGAGGGCACCAGTGAAGTCCAGCGTATCGTGATCTCCGCCAATATGGGTCTGTAAGAGGGAGGTATGCACATGAAAATCATCGTCACTGTTAAGCAGGTTCCCGATACCTCCGGTAAGGTGGCCGTGAACCCGGACGGCACCCTGGATCGTGCCTCCATGCAGACCATCATCAACCCCGATGACATGAACGCCGTTGAGGCCGCTCTGTCCCTGAAGGACGAGCTGGGCTGCAAGGTCGTGGCGTTCACCATGGGCCCCCCTCCCGCCGAGGGCATGCTGCGTGAGCTGATGGCCATGGGCGTGGACGAGGGCGTTCTGGTCACCGCTCGTGAGTTCGGCGGTTCCGATACCTACGCTACCTCCCAGATCATCGCCGCTGCTATCGACACCTACGGCATCGAGAAGGATGACGTCATTCTGGCTGGCCGTCAGGCCATCGACGGCGATACCGCACAGGTCGGCCCCCAGATCGCTGAGAAGCTGCATCTGCCCCAGGTCACCTATGCCGGTGAGATCACCAAGGACGGCGACACCCTGACCGTGAAGCGCATGCTGGAGGACGGCT
>ERZ1106976.1578-NODE-1578-length-22379-cov-24.302276_pt1 | contig 22379 bp, 24 predicted proteins | sample MGYA00403687_ERZ1106976 | MGnify/ENA primary metagenome ERZ1106976 (study PRJEB35170, sample SAMEA104062446) | human gut metagenome | biome: human gut; feature: human-associated habitat; material: faeces | place: Denmark | collected 2013-02-22 ... | reverse complement strand
TCACGCGCCTATTCTATTTCGGCGGCTTTGATTTTCAGAGCCGCCGTTTCTTTTTATCTATCTAAATTCTAACGATAACTCTCCTACTAGATAAAGACATGGCGGTATCAAGGAGGTATCGTCATGTCCTTTTTCCTATGCCCTAATAGACTGTTATCAAAAAAAGCCATTACCCGCCAACGGGTTATTCTGGCTACATAGATGAACTCACAAATCATACATATACTTTTGATAATTCCTTTGCGCCTGTCTGCAATTTGCAGACGGGCGCATTTTGTATTTTATCAAAAAACTTTTTCAAAAAATTTCTAAAACCAACGTCCATTTTGAAGTGCGTTGGTTTGAGGGTTTACGAAAGGGGACATTTCAAACTCCACCGCTTTCGCGGCAGCGAAAGGAGGTGAGAACATGAACGAGCCTATTCGTACCCAATGGCAAATCCGTTGTGCTTTTAACGGCTTTTGCAAACTGGCGTTGAAGCGAGAAGCTATGAATGCCCACAGGGACACAAAGCAGCGACAATTACGCGAGGTTACTTTTTCTGACCTGTCGCCACTGGAAGAAAAACAGCTCTACGTCTGCGACGAGTATTTTGCAGATGATGAAGCAGAACAGTCTTTCGTTGTCGGCGGCAAAGAAATTACTGCGAAGCTGCTTGCCGAAGCCCTGCACAGTTTGCCGGAAGAAAAGCGGGAAACCGTACTGCTGTATTATTTCTTTGACATGAGCGAACGCGAGATTGCAAAGTTTTGTAATCTGTCAAGGACAACGGTACAGTCCCGCCGGACAAGCTCAATGAAGCTGTTAAAACGCTATTTGGAGGAAAAAGCCTATGACTGCACAGATTAGTAAATCAGAACAGGACGAACGCGGCTTGTTGCCTTACCCGGTAATCATAGCCGCTACTAAGGGCGACCCGGAAGCTATGAACATTGTCGTACAGCATTACGAAAGCTACATAGCGTCCCTGTCTATGCGAAAGCTGCGTGATGAGCGCGGAAATATCTATTGGGGCATAGATGAGGATATACGCGACCGCTTGCGTTCGCGTCTTATGCGGGCTGTCCTTTCATTCAAGGTTTGAGATAACCACAAGCAGCGTCCCCCTTTCCGCTGCCTGTTGACTTGACCTTACTTGCTCTTTGACAAAGAAAGCGACGCAAGATAACGGCGACGCAGTATAGGGCAAATCGGATACGTCCTTTTTGCGTTGAGCCATACGGCAGGTGCGCCATGACGCTTTTCTTCTATTGGAGAAAGTCGAGCGACCACCACCACGCCGGGGAACAAGTGTAGCGGCTTGTGGGCGACGACACGCACTAAGGGTAGACAAGCCTTTATAGCCATAGTCCGAGCGTTAAAAGCGTCGCAGGCATTGGGTAGAGCTGCCTTAACGGGCAGGGGTGGAACTCCCGCGAGGTTGTGCTAACAGCCGTCCGATTAAAGCCCCTTTTACTATTCACTTTTCCTAATATTGAAAGGGGGACGATACTATGAGTAACGCCGACGTGCCTATTTGGGAAAAATACACGCTTACGATAGATGAAGCAGCTAAATACTTCCGTATCGGAGAAAACAAGCTGCGTAAATTAGCCGAGGAAAATCCTGCCGCCGGGTGGGTTATTATGAACGGCAACCGTATTCAAATCAAGCGCAAACAGTTTGAAAAAATGATTGATACCATAGACACAATCTGATAGTGAAATTGAGCCTTGAATGTGCTATAATGGGATAAGCATATCAAGGCTCTTTCCGTCTTGGAAAGGAGCATTGAAAAATGTCAAAGAAAAGACGTGACAGCAAAAATCGAGTTTTGCGGTCGGGAGAGAGCCAGAGAAAAGACGGAAGATATGCTTACAAATATATAGATACCTTTGGTAATCCGCAGTTTGTGTATGCGTGGAAGTTAGTACCTACGGACAAGACCCCTGCCGGAAAGCGTGAGGATATATCCCTACGAGAAAAGGTAAAAGAGATACAGAAAGACCTTGACGACGGGATAGACACCATAGGCAAGAAAATGACGGTCTGCCAACTTTATGCAAAGCAGATACGCCACCGGGGAAATGTAAGGTACAATACGAAAAACGGACGCAAGCGGCTGATGAAGCTACTGGAAGAAGATAAACTTGGGGGCTGCCCGATTGACAGCGTGAAGCTGTCCGACGCGAAAGAATGGGCAATCCGCATGAAAGAAAAAGGAATTTCCTATAAGACTATCAGTAATGACAAGCGTTCCTTGAAAGCTGCCTTTTACACAGCGATACAGGACGATTGCATAAGGAAAAATCCTTTTGACTTCCAGTTAAACACTGTCATTGAAGATGATACAGAACCAAAGGTTCCGCTAACACCAGCGCAGGAAGAAAGTTTTTTGTCCTTTGCTCAAAATGACAAAGTTTATCAGAAGTATTATGACGAGCTTATTATTTTGCTTGGGACAGGGCTTCGTATCTCTGAACTTTGCGGGCTGACCGATACTGACATTAACTTTGAGAATAGGATAATCAATGTAGACCACCAACTTTTAAGAAGTGCGGAAACAGGATATTACATTGAAACACCAAAAACGAAAAGCGGTATTCGTCAAATTCCAATGAGCGAAAAAGTATATGAAGCATTTAACCGAGTGCTGAAACGGCGCAGGGGTGCAAAAGCTGTTACTATTGACGGTTACAGCAACTTCCTTTTCCTCAACCGGGACGGCTACCCGAAAACAGCTACCAATTATGACGGTATGTTTAGGGGGCTTGCAAAGAAGTACAACAAGTACCATGAGGAAGCTCTACCGAAAGTAATGACACCGCACACCTTACGTCATACGTTCTGTACCAACATGGCAAATGCCGGAATGAACCCGAAAGCATTACAGTACATTATGGGACATTCCAACATTACTATGACGCTGAACTATTACGCACACGCTACTTTCGACAGCGCAAAAGCTGAAATGCTGCGGATAGCAGCTTAGTAGTAAATCAAGGTTTTACTACTTCTTTACTACTTTTGAAAGCAAAAACCTAAGCGGATATAAAAATATATGTGAGTTTCTTCCGATACGAAAAATGCCGGAAAAGCCTGTAAATACGGGCTATACCGGCATATAAGAACTTCTAAAAAGATAATCAAAATTCATATCTAATTTTTCGTATAATAGTGAAACTTATGACATGACGAAGGGTGAAACACATGAAATTTCTGATCGATCTGATCTCTGAGCAGCTGTCCGGCGCGTTTGAGAAGGCCGGGTTCGACGCCGCCTATGGCCGGGCCACGCTCTCCAACCGGCCGGACCTGTGCGAGTATCAGTGCAACGGCGCGCTGGCCGCGGCGAAGAAATACCACAAGGCGCCGATCCAGATCGCGAACGCCGTGCTCGAAGCGCTGGGCGAAAACGAGATGTTTGCCAGCGACGAGGCCGTGATGCCGGGCTTTTTGAATCTGAAGATCTCGGATGAGTATCTGGCCTCCTATCTGCGCGGCATGGATGCGGACGCGCACTACGGCGTACAGAACGATCCGGACGCCTGCACGATCGTGCTGGACTACGGCGGGCCGAACGTGGCAAAGCCCCTGCACGTCGGCCATCTGCGCAGCGCCATCATCGGCGAATCGCTCAAGCGGATCTACCGCTTCTTCGGCAACCATGTGATCGGCGATATCCACCTGGGCGACTGGGGACTGCAGATGGGCCTCATCATGGCGCAGCTGCAGGATGAAAAGCCGGGTCTTCCCTACTTTGACCCGGACTTTACCGGCGAGTATCCCGCCGAAGCGCCGTTCACGATCTCGGAGCTCGAGCGCATCTACCCTGCCGCCAGCGCACGGAGCAAGGAGGACGAGGCCTTCGCCGCCCGCGCACACGAGGAGACCTTCCGCCTGCAGCACGGCGAGCGCGGCGAGCGCGCGCTGTGGCAGCACATCCTGCGTGTCTCCGTCGAAGATCTGAAGCGCAACTATGATAATCTCGGCGTCAGCTTTGACGTCTGGCTCGGCGAGAGCGACGCGCAGAAGTATATCCCGCAGATGCTCGAGACCGTGAAGGCAAAGGGCTTGTGCGTGGAATCCGAGGGCGCGCTGGTCGTGCCGGTGCAGGAGGAGACGGACGCGAAGGAGGTCCCGCCGTGCATCCTGGTCAAGTCCGACGGCGCGACGCTCTACGCCACGACGGACCTGGCCACGATCGTCCAGCGCGAGCAGGATTATCACCCGAAGAAATACATGTATCTGACTGACAAGCGGCAGAATCTGCACTTTGAGCAGATCTTCCGCGTGGCGAAGAAGGCCGGTCTCGTCGGGCCGGAGACTGTGCTCGGGCACATCGGCTTCGGCACGATGAACGGCAAGGACGGCAAGCCCTTCAAGACCCGCGCGGGCGGCGTGATGCGGCTGGAGACGCTGATCGCGGACGTGACGGACTACGTCACGAGCAAGATCAAGGAAAACCAGACCGTCTCCGACGACGAGCTGCCGCAGACGGCGAAGTGCATCGCGATGGCCGCGCTCAAATACGGCGATCTGAGCAACATGCCGACGAAGGATTACGTGTTCGACCTCGACCGGTTCTCCTCGTTCGAGGGCAATACGGGGCCCTATATCCTCTACACCATCGTGCGGATCAAGTCGATCCTGGCCAAATACGGCAAGCCCGTCTCGCCCGCGCAGCTGCTGAGCGCCTGCAGCGCGGAGCAGAAGCAGCTCATGCTGGTGCTCAGCCGGATGGCGGACGCGCTGTGGTCCGCGTACCGCGATTCCGCGCCGAACACGATCTGCGCGTATATCTACGAGCTGGCGACGGCGGCGAATAAGTTCTACCACGACGTGAAGATCCTCACCGAGCCGGATCCGGCCCGGCAGGCCAGCTACGCAGCGCTGATCGATCTGACGCGCGGCGTTCTGGAAACGTGCATCGATCTGCTCGGCTTCTCCGCGCCGGAGCGGATGTGATCGAATAAAACGCATAAGTGCAGCCCCGCGTTCCGGCCGGAACGCGGGGCTTTTGCGATGTAACAGGAAGTCAGAGGAGCTGCCGCCCTGCGGCAGCTCCCCGTCTTCGCCTCCGGCGTGCCGAAGGAAAAGACTCACTTCATGTTCCGCTCGTAGGACTCGATCATTTTCTTGACCATCTGGCCGCCGACGGAGCCGGCTTCGCGGGAGGTCAGGTCGCCGTTGTAGCCGTTCTTGAGGTTGACGCCGACTTCAGAGGCGGCTTCCATCTTGAACTTGTCCATTGCGTCGCGGGCTTCCGGGACGTTGATGTTGGAAGAATTACGGTTCGTCATGTTGTTGCATCTCCTTGTTTGTTTTCGGGAAATCATCTCTCGATTTCCTTCACCCGTAGTTTTTCCGCCTCCGCGCCCATTATGAATGCCAATTCGCGGCGGGAATTCCATGGAAATTTTTGAACTGATAAAAATGCCGGGCCATCTGCTTAGGATGGTCCGGCTTTTATTTTGCGCTATTCCGCCATGGCGTATTTGGTTTTGATGCGGTCGAGTTTTTGGAGCATGGGTTCGGCGGTGAGCCAGAGGAAGAGGAAGGTGGCGAGGGCGCGGACGAGGTCGATGGGGATGCCGGTGACGTAATAGCTCAGGATAATTTTCCAGTTGATCGTGTTGGACCACAGGAGGGCGGAGGCGGGGTTCATGATGCCGCCGTAGAGGACGGTGGAGGCGATGACACCGAAGATGCAGAGACTCAGGCGGCCGCGCCGCAGAACGCCTTTTCGGTAGAGAACACCGGCCAGCCAGCCGATTGACCCCATAGCGAACATCTGCCACGGCGTCCACGGGCCTTGCGAGAACAGCATATTCGAGACCAGCATGGTCATCGCGCCGACCAAGAATCCGGTCTCGCCGCCGAAGGCCACGCCCGCTAAAATCGTCATGGCAACGACCGGCTTGAACTCCGGCAGCATGAAGAATGCGGCACGCCCCGCGACATTCAGGGCAACGAGGACAGCGATGAGCACCAGCTCCCGCGCCTGCGGCTTGCGCCCTTCGAAAATCAGGAAGAAAGGCAGCATACATTCGAGCAAAATCAGCAGCGAAATGAAGTAGTATTTCCGCCCCGCGAAGTAGTACACGCCGACAAACAGCGTCAGCGGTATCAGAAGCAGAATGAGCAGCGTTGCAAAGATCGTGCGTTTTTTCAGCTTTCGTTTTTCGAGCGGCGTCTGAATCAGATAGTCCGGCCTGTCCGCCTTACGGCTGATCGAGAGCGCAAAGACGAGCAGCGAAAGAAGCAAAACACCGTAAAGGTTCAGCTGATCGCCAGCGAGGCCAGTCAATCCGCCTGCATCCACAAGCTTCGTGAGATCGGTCACGCCGATAGCCTGCACGATCAGCACAAGCGACGCAATACCGGACACGACGGCAAGGATTTTGCGCCAAACCGGGAGCTTTTTCATCATCTGCGCTTCCTTTTCTGGCGCGGGCGGGATGCGCTGGTATTCCGGCAGCGCCGGTTCCGGCTCAAGCACGCCGCCGCAGGCCATAATCACATCTTCCGGCGTGACGGCTTCGGGCAGGATATCGCGGGCGATGCGGTTCGCGGCGGTCGTGTAGAAGCTGTTGCCGCTGAAAAACGTGCGCGGCTCGGCTTCGGTGACGATGCTGCCGTCGAAAAACAGGGCGCAGCGGTCGGCGTATTTCGCGCAAAATTCAATGTCGTGGCTGACCATTAAAATTGCCACACCGGACGCTTGCAGCGTTCGCAAAATCTGCCCGAACGTCTGCTTGAACTCCGCGTCCAGCCCCTTTGTCGGCTCGTCGAGGAGCAGAATGTCGGGGTTTAGGAGCAGGATCTTCGCCAGCGCGGCGCGCTGTTGTTCGCCGCCGGAGAGGTCATACGGGTGACGGTCCAGCAGGTCTGCCAGCTTGCAAAGGGAGACGGCTTGCGCAAGCCGCTCGGTTTTTCGTTCTGATTTTGGTAAGATCTCCAATAAATCTTCGCGGACGGTGGCTTTCACGAAAAGCGCCTGTGGATTCTGCGGCAGCATCCCGACACTGCCGGTGATAGCCAGCTCGCCGCGGTAGGCTTTTTTCAGGCTTGCCAGCAGCTTGAGCGTGGTCGTTTTGCCCGTGCCGTTGCCGCCGAGTAACGCCAGAAATTCACCCTTGTGCAGCTCCAGCGACAAGCCCTTGACCACATCGGGCAAGTCTTTTTCATATTTGAACCAGAGTTCCTGCGCCGAGACAACGGTTTCCGTGTCCGGTGCGTTTTTGCTTTCTTCTGGAACGGATCGCAGTTCATGCGATTTTGCATAGTCCAGCAGCCAGTTCCGGCCGTCGCAGACGGAGATGGGGCAAGTCGCTTTGGAATCCGACGCTGCCCAGATGCGCATAGCGGCGGGCATGGCGAGGAACATCGCGTTCCCACTGCTTTTCAGCTCCGCGCCCACTTCGGCGGGCGTGCCGGTGCAAAGGAGCTTGCCGCCGTCCATGACCGCGACACGCGACGCAAAGGAGAACGCTTCTTCCAGACGATGTTCGGTCAGGAGGATGGTCGTTCCCAATTCGCGGTTGATCTTGCCAAGCGTCGCAAGAAAATCCGACGCGGCAATCGGGTCAAGCTGGCTCGTCGGCTCGTCCAGAATTAAAACTTTCGGTTGAAGCACCATCACGGATGCGAGGTTCAAGAGCTGTTTCTGCCCGCCGGACAGCTCTGTGACCGGCTTGTAAAACCATTCCTGAATCCCGAAAAAGCTCGCCATTTCCGCAACGCGGCGGCGAATGGTCGGCGTATCGTAGCCGAGGGATTCCAAGCTGAACGCCAGCTCGTGCCAGACCTTGTCGGTCGCGATCTGATTTTCCGGACTTTGCTGCACAAAGCCGATCTTCTCGGCCTGTTCGCGCTGGTCAAGGGAATCAAGATTTCTGCCCTCAAACAGAATTTCTCCGGAACGTCTGCCGTGCGGGGCGAGAACGGTTTTCATCTGCCGCAGAAGCGTACTTTTGCCGCAGCCCGAGGGACCGCAGAGCACCAGAAACTCCCCCGGTCGGACAGACAGTGTGAGGTCGGAAATCGCGTTCTTTTCCTGTTCCGGATACGCAAAATTCAGATGGTTGATTGTAAAGACTTCCACTGCCTGTCCTCCTTCCGATCAAGAATCACCGGCGTCAGCACCAGTGCGAGATAAACACACATGAAGCTCACGGTCATCGGCGTCCATGCGGCGGTTTTCACGGTCGGATAGTAGCGGAAATACGTGCCGCCCGCCATCCAGCCGGAAAGGAGATACGCGCCGCAGAAGATCAGCCACGCAAGCGCGGCCTTGTCGCGGTCGTCGAAACGATAAATCGAGAACGCCGTGCGTCCCGGCAGACCGTAGCCGCGGGAGCGCATGGAATCTGCCGTTTCGATTGCATTTTCCAAGCTCCATGTGACCATGATGGAGAAAATCTTGATTGCATTGGAAACTCTGCGGAACACGCTGCCGTTCTTCGTGTCGCGCCCGATGCACGCCTGCGCCTCGGAAACGACCTGCATCTGCGCCTTGAACTTCGGGATAAGACGCAGCGCCATGGAGAGCACAAGAGACAGCGCCGGGATCACGCGCCCGAACAGGTACACGAACTTATCTGACGTCATCACCTCGTTGTAGCTCGAAAACCACAATACGACGCTTGCCAGCATGACGGCTGCGGCCACACCGTAGAACATGGATTCGAGCGTCAGCGGATTGCCGGAGGGCAGATAGGTCAAAATCGTTTGACCTTCGTGATTGAACGCCGGGTTGACGAGCGCGGCAAGCGCCGCCATGGGAAGCAGTCCCATGACGGCAAAGCGCACCGCTTTTCTGCCCTTGAGATAGATGTCATACGCCAGCGCCCCGGTCAGAGAAATTGCCAGATAGACCGGGTGCATCAGGCACATCGAAAAGAGAAGAACGAGCGCGTAGTATAAAAAATTGATCGTCGGATGGTAGCCTGAAAAGGCGTCTTTGTTTCTCATTCGCTTCCAGTCGCGTAGCCGCCGCCCACATCATCTCCGAGGTCACAGGTATAGACCCACTCAATCACGTCGCCGTTTTGCAGCTGATACCGGCTGCATCCGTAATTGGGGAACCAGCCGTTGACCTTGTACATCCAACCGGAAGTGTTACCAACGTCAAACTCATAGAGATTATTGATTCCTTCGATATAGGCGGAATTGTAGATCGGCGTGTTCTCAAATTCCATGTGGATCTTCTGCTGTTTGCAGGTGCGCTGTAAGATGTTAAAAACGCTCTCACCCTCATAAAATGTGACGGTCATCGGTTTCAGAATCCAGCCGTCCTCCGGCACCAGCTCACGCTTTTCCTTATTACAAAGGTCCATATTGTCAAGGATTGTCGCGCAGGAGATGGAGAGGGTGCAGGTGTATTCCGCATCGCCAATTTCCACGTCCTCCGGCTCGACTGGAATTGGCTTGCCCTCCGGCACGGGGTCGGTCTGGTACTTGTCCTTGCCCGTGCCGGTGTCGATCAGCATGCCGCCCACTTCTTCATATTCGCCGGTTGCACTTGCCTGGATTTCCTCCGGCGAAAGATATTCCGGCTGCTCAGTGTCAGCCCGTGCGGGTTTGTCTGCCTGCGGGTCGTCAGACGGCTCCGGTGCGCTTTCGGCGGGTGTCTGCGTCGGTTCTGTCTCAACCTTGTCCGGCGTATTTGATTCCGCCGCGTTCTGCGCCGGTGCCTCCACCGGAGCAGCAACGGTCGGCTGCGCTGACGTGTCTTTCTGCTTCGGCATATTCCGGTCGCCAAAGACGAACGCTGCCGCCAGAACGAGAACGATCAAAACCGGCGCAATGATTTTCCATTTATTCTTCTGCCAAAATGTCATATCAGATCAACTCCGCAGCGGTCAGCATATTGTAAAGCATCTGCGCGATCTCGCAGCGCAAAATCGCTTTTGTGGGTTCGATATTGAGATCACTCTGGTCGAGGATATTGACGGAGTAGCAGAACGCCATCGGTTCCTTTGCCCAGGATGCCACGCTGCGGTAGTCTCCGAACTGCGCCAGCATATCCTTTGTCGCTGCCGCGTCCATCGCAGTGTCCAGCCCGCAGAGCTTCGCCGCTCTTGCCACCATTGCGGCGGCCTCCTGCCGGGTGATGGTGCCGTCCGGATTAAACTTGCCGCTGCCAACGCCGTTGACAATGCCGCTGCTGTTGGCTGTGCCGATGTAACCGGCGTACCATTTGGAGCTGGGAACGTCCGTAAAGGCTTTCGTGTCCTTTGCCGCCAGACCGAGCGCGCGGGTAACGATGGCGGCAAATTCCGCGCGCGTCATGGTCTTGTTGGGCATGAACGTGCCTTTTCCCATGCCGTTGATGATACCGCGGGATGCAAGTTCTTCGATAGCAGCTTTGTTCACATGATTTTTCACATCGGTGAACGTTGTGCCGGGAGCGGTTACGCCGGGAACATTCACAGAAGCGTCCACATTGCCCTTGTTGACGCTTGTGCTGGGCTTTGCGGTATTCTTGGTCACATCGCCCATACGGTACAGGCTGTTTTCGCCATTTGCCGCGCGGTCAATGGCAACCAAAGCGTAAAAACCCTGTTCCGCAGACATCTGGTTGTTGCCGTCCGAACCGTCGAGAACGTGGTAGAAGCCACCGTTAGACTGCCGGAAAGAGAGAAGATTATCCGTCAGGGTATGACCGTTTTTCACAAAGCGGCTGTCTCCAAGGTCAATTCCAAGCTCACAGAGCGCGACCACGACCTGCGCGACAGATTCTACGTTCGTTGTTCCCCATGACGCAAAGCCACCCTTGCTGTCCTGATTTTTGGAAAGCCATGTTAAGGCGCTGTCAGTCGCGGTTTTGACGGCCTTCTGATCCTGATATTTGGCGAGGGCCTGCAATGCCATTGCGGAAATGTCCACGTCGGAATCTCCGGTGCCGGTCAGACTCCAGCCGCCGTCCTTCATCTGATTCTTGATGATCTCATCGATGTAAAGCTGGCGCGTGGCCTGCGTCTTTGCGGCAGGATTTTTGGGAATCTCGTAATTGCCGGAATCCAGCGCGATCAATGCCCAAATGGGGCCGTTCAAGCCCTGCCAGATGGTCTTGTCGAAGTCGCCCAGCGGCATTAAAAGGTTGTAGCCCGCGACGTTCGACGGGTCACGCCCGATAGCCGTCAGCGCGAGGACGACGCGGGAATATTCGGTATATTTTCTTTCATGCAGCACGCCAGAGCAGTTTTTCACATACTTTTCAACGCGCGTGTAATATTCGTCGTAATAGTCTGCGGGAACGGAATACCCGGAACGGGCAAGACCAATAACTGCCCATTCGCCGCCGATGGAGCCGACCTCCGGCGCTTTGACGGCGGAGAGCATGTAGGCGGCGCTGCCCTGCAGTTCGCTCTGGACGCCGGAGGCGGCCAGGGCCGGGGCGGCCAGCGAGGCGAGGACGCAGAGCGTCAGGACGAGGGCGGCGAATTTACGGATTTTCTTCATCATGGATCCCTCCTGAGGTGCGGCGGGGCCGCGGCATAAAAAAACGCCGGTCTGTTCGAAAACAGACCGGCGCCCTGCTCCGGATCGGTCGATAGAGTCATCGTGCTATCGGCAAAGGTCTCCCCTCCTCCGCTGGCAAAAGCGCAGACAGGCGCGCTGCGGGCGAAGACAGCGATTCTTCTGACTTGGACTATGGACTTGCGTCCGCGTTCGTCCCCTACCTTCTCACGGGCGGGCCCGCAATGGCGGCCTTTCGGCCAGGCAGCCGGGCGGCCAGCGCTGTCTGACGCTGGGGCGGCGGCTGATTCGGGGAAGAACTCATCCTCACAGCTCCGGGCGAGTAGGTTCGTTGTTCTTTCGCTGGAAGCTTTTTACGACTCCAGCTACACGTCTTCGGATGAGAAAACCGGGTATATTTGGTTCTTATTATACAGGATGCGCAGGGAAAGTCAAGCGCTGTCCACCTCATCAGCCAGCCTTGCGGCTGACAGCTTCCCCTCATAGGGGAAGCTGTTTTATGGGAAAAGCCCCCGGCGGGGCCGGAGGCTTTCATACATCGTCCGATCTGCCGCTCTGGATGGCGCGTTTTTCATATGCGCCGGTCTGATTCAGTTCCAGACGCTCGCCGTCCGGGCCGCAGAACAGGATCCAGCTTGCGCCGCCGGGGAAGCAGGCCGAGCAGGTCGTGACTCTGTCTGTCTCAAACACGACACCGCGGGCAAGCAGCTCCCGGTGCGCCTGCGCGAGATCTGTGACAGCCAGAGCGATATGATCCACACAGCCGTCGGTCCTGCCGGCGGAGGCCGGCTTTTCGATCAGCTCCAGCACGCAGGTCCCGTTCTGCAGGAACGCGATCGGCGTTCCCTGGTTTTCATACCGGAAGATCTGCACAAAGTCCAGCACATCCTGATAAAAGCGGACAGACCGCTCCAGAGCGCACACATAGACGCCGATATGCGCCAGATTCAGGTCCATTGGTTTTTCCTCTCTTTTCACATAAACGTCGCGATCGCGTCCGCGCAGAGTCTGCCCTGTTCGTCCGTCAGCTCCGCTTCGGCGAACACGACGGCCCGCCCAGCCTTGCGGATATGCGCGCGGACCGAGACCGCGCCCTCGCGCACCGGGCGCAGGTAATTAAGGGACAAGCTGACTGTAGAGACCGCATTTGTCTTCCGGCAGAAGCGCGTGAGCATTCCCATCGTCATATCCATCATCGTCGCCATCATCCCGCCGTGGAGCGTTCCCTTGGGATTGCACATCCAGCCGCGCACATGGAACGACAGCTCCAGTGTCTGCTCCTCCGCACTGCAGGCGATCAGGGTCGGTGCGAGCATGTCGTTGATGCGGTGCTCACTGCAGGGTGTGTCCGGTCCGCAGAGACCGTCACAGCGGCAGATCTCTCGGAACACGCGTGTCATATAGTCCTGCTCCGGCTCGTTTTCCAGTCCGGAAAGCGCGCCGGTCTGCATCCGTTCAAATGCAGCGTAATTCATAACCGTCTCCTACTTCCCTTTCCGCAGCGATGCCAGGCGGACGGCCATAGCGACTGTCGCGCCGACCATGGGGTTGTTGTCCATGCCGATGAAGCCCATCATTTCCACATGCGCCGGGACCGAGGATGAGCCCGCGAAGGTCGCATCGGCGTACATGCGGCTCATGAGATCGGTCTGGCCATAGGAGCTCGGACCGGCAGAGGTATCATCGGGGTTCAGTGTGCGGCCGATGCCGCCGCCGGAGGCGCAGGCAAAATAGCGTTTTCCGTTGTCGCTGCAGTATTTTTTATAGGCGCCGGCCACCGGATGCTGGAAGCGGATCATATGCGTGGCGTTGCCGGAAATGGATACGTCCACCTGCTCATGCGTCATGATGGCGATCCCCTCCCGCGGCTCAAACGCGCCATAGCAGCGCACATCTGCCCGCTCATCGGTGGAATACGGCGTCTCGTCATCAATATACAGCTTATTTTCCGCAAAGTCAAAATGTGTTCTGACATAGGTAAAGCCGTTGATACGGGCGATGATATCTGCCGCGTCCTTGCCCATGCCGTTGAGAATGACACGGATAGGTGTTTGCCGCGCCTGATTGGCACTGCGGGCAATACCGAGAGCGCCCTCGGCCGCGGCGAACGACTCGTGACCAGCCAGGAAGCAGAAGCACTTGACGTCCTCTGACAAGATCATTGAGGCCAGTTTGCTGTGCCCAAGACCGATCTGCCGCTCAGAGGAGACGGAACCCGGAATGCAGAAGCTCTGCAGGCCTTCGCCAAGGATCAGGGCGATCTCCCCTGCCGTCTTCGCACTGCTTTTCAGCGCCGCAGCCGCGCCCACGAGATAGGCATAGCAGGCATCGTCAAAGCAGATAGGCTGCACGCCGCGCACGATTGAAAAGACGTCGATCCCGGCGTCCGCGCAGATCTTTCCCGCCTCACCCGGAGACGAGATGCCATACATATTTAAAAATGCCTCCACAGCGCCGATGCGCTGGTTGTAATTCTGAAAAAGCGCCATGGTTCACTCCTTTCTCGGATCGATGGTGCTGACGGCTTCCCGGAAGCGGCCATAGCTGCCCGTCGCTTTTTTGAGCGCCTCATTGGCGTCCACGCCGCTTTTCACCGCATCCATCAGCCTGCCGATAGTATCATGTCCATTGTCTTCCTCCTTACAGCAGTGTCCGCGGGTCGGTGATCCGGCCTGTGGCGGCGCTGGCTGCGACGGTGAGCGGCGAGCCGAGGAAGATCCTGCTCTGCTTGCTGCCCATGCGGCCGATAAAGTTGCGGTTGCTCGACGAGATGCAGGTCTCGCCCGCGGCGAGAAGCCCGCTGTGCAGCCCCACGCACACACCGCAGGTCGGCGCAAGGATCACCGCGCCCGCGTCGGCGAGCGTGCGGAGATAGCCCGCTTCATCGGCCTGCTTCCAGATGGCGCACGACGCCGGGGAGACCAGCATCCGTACGCCCTTGGCGATCTTCTTCCCCTTGAGCAGCTGTGCGGCCTGCCGGATGTCGTTCAAGCGCCCGCCGGTGCAGGAGCCGAGATAGGCCTGATGAATGGGCTCTCGGACGGTTTTGGCCTCCGTCACCTGATCGACGCCATGCGGACAGGCGACCTGCGGGGCCAGCGCGGAGGCGTCAAAGCGGTGCTCCGCGCAGAATACGGCGTCCGGGTCACTGGCATCGACGGGATAGTTCGTGATGCCGCGCGCGGCGAGATACGCCTTCGTTGTTTCATCCACCGGCATGAGGCCGACCTTCGCTCCCATCTCAACGGCCATATTTGTGATGGTCATGCGCTCGTCCATGGACAGGGCGCGGATCATCTCGCTGGCATATTCCACGGCCTTGTATGTCGCGCCCGCGTGGCCGATCATACCGATGGTCTTGAGCGAGATGTCCTTGGCCATCACGCCAGCGGGCAGCGATCCCTGCCATAAAACACGGATGGTCTCCGGCACCTTCAGCCAGGTCTGCCCTGTGACGAGCACGCCAAGCATCTCCGTTGAGCCGATGCTGGTGGCAAATGCGCCGAGTGCACCGCCCATACAGGTATGCGAGTCTGTGCCCAGCACAACGCTGCCGGGACGGACATTGCCCGTCTCCGCCATGACCTGATGGCAGGGTCCGGCAAACTCAAAATACTGCTCTACGCCGTACTGCCTGGCCCAGTCGCGCGTGAATTTGACGATCTCCGCCTGCTGGATGCTCGCGGGCGGGGTATAGTGGTCGGAGATGATAACGACCTTCTCCGGATCCCAGACCTTGCCGCCCAGCGCTTGGATCTTTTCCGCGATCTGTACGCGCGGGCCGAGGATGTCATCCATCATCGCGCGGTCGACGTTCGCCCAGATGATATCGCCCGCCGAGACGCTTTCCTGTCCGGACGCGCGGGCGAGGATCTTCTCAGATGTTGTTTTTCCCATAGGGTATCCTCCGATCTTCAAAATGCCCGCCCGGTATCTCACCGCCGGGCGGGCAGGGGTTCAGTCCGCCAAGCGGCAGAACGGAACGTACACCAGTCCGTCCATGATCGTTCGGGCTGTGCGGTAAAAAGCAAGCTTGTCCATGACCGGAGTTCCGGCCTCCATATGACTGACGCTCTCGACGTCCATGATCCCGGCCGGATGGCCGATGTGAATGATCGTCCGTGTATCGGCGCTGCGGCGCAGCAGCCGGTGCGGGATGCTGCCGGGGATACGGATGGCTGCTGCTGTGCAGACTGCGCCGGTGCCGGGGTGGGTCTTGTGCATCTTCTGCATGAAAAGAAGCCTTGCCGTATGGAGTGGGTAGAGGGCTTTCCTTCAAACGGCACAAAGCCCTTGACCGTATCAAGCACGATCAGCAGCGGCTTGCCGCTGACCATCCTTGCTTTTTCGATCGCCGCCGCGGCAGCCAGCACGTCATGCCCGTCGACGCGCTGTACATCCCAGCCGAATGCCTCCCACTTGAGCTCGTGCGGAGCGACCGCCTCGATATCGGCGACGAAGCCATCGACCTGCCCCTTGTTGTAATCCAGAAGGACCGTCAGATTATCCAGCTTCTGATGCGGCCAGTCCGGGTCCTGATCATCCAGGCGCATGGCGTCATAGAACAAAACCGCGAGCGCTTCCATGATCGACATGGAGCCGCCGACATGGCCGTTGCCAAACGACGCGATCGCCGTCAGCGCAAGCTCGCGCGCCTGTCTGGCCTTTGTTTCAAGAAATTCCCGTTTATCCTCCATAAAATAGTTCCTCCCTGCCCTCCGGCGTCTGCCGGTCAGTTTGTGCCGAGGTAGATCCTCTGTACCTCTTCGTTGGAAATGAGATTTTCGCAGGTGTCGGTCAGCTCGATCTTACCGGTCTGCAGGACGTAGCCGCGCTGCGCAGTTGCCAGCGCGATCCTGGCGTTCTGCTCGACGAAGAGGATCGTCGTGCCCTCGGCGTTGATGCGCTTGATCGACTCGAAGATCTCGCGGATGATGATCGGCGCAAGGCCGAGCGACGGCTCATCGAGGATCATGAGCTTCGGCCGGTTGATGAGCGCGCGGCCGATGGCCAGCATCTGCTGCTCTCCGCCCGACAGGTTGCCGCCGAAGGAGGTCTTGCGTTCCTCCAGCCGCGGGAACAGACGGTAGACCTCGCGGATGCCGTCTTTGACCTGCTTGCTGTCACGGACGTTATATGCGCCGGTCGCCAGATTCTCCTCGACCGTCAGCTTCGGAAATACGTGGCGGCCCTCCAGGACCTGATACAGCCCCAGGCGGGCGATCTTATAGCCTGGATTTTTCTGGATCGGCTGCCCGTCGAACAGGATCTCGCCGCGGACACCCTGCGGGCTGACAAGACCGGATACTGTGCGCAGCGTCGTCGTCTTGCCGGCGCCGTTGGAGCCGATCAGGGTGACGATCTCGCCTTCGTTTACATGCATGCTGATGCCCTTGACAGCTTTGACCTGCCCATAGGAATATTCCAGGTTGTTGATCTCCAGCAATGCCATCCTCATTCACCTCCCAGGTATGCCCGGATGACGTCCGGGTCGTTCTGGACCTGCTCCGGCAGACCCTGCGCGATCAGCGTTCCGTTTTCCAGAACGTAAATATAGTCCGAGATGCCCATGATGAGCTTCATATCGTGCTCGATAAGCAGGATGGTCACGCCGCGGTCGATGATACTGCGCAGCATCGTGTCCAGCTCCTCTTTTTCCACGGAGTTCATGCCGACCGCGGGCTCGTCGAGCAGCAGGAGCTTCGGCTGGCAGGCCAGCGCACGAGTGATCTCCAGAAGGCGCTGTTCGCCGTAGGACAGACTGCTGGCCAGCTCGTTTTCCCGGTCTCAGAGGCCGACAAAGTCCAGAAGCTCTCTGGCGCGCGCAAGCGCCGCCTGTTCTTCCTCACGCTGGAACTTTGTATGGAGAGCATCGGCGGCAGATTCAGATAATTGTGGATGATAGCCGTGCCGTAGGCGCCGATGGCGTAGAAGCCTGCGTGGCCCATCGTGATCTGGCCGCTGTAGCCGAACAGGACGTCGATGCCGGAGACAACAATGATATAGAGCATCGCGTAGCTGCCAAGCAGGATCAGGTAGCTCTGATGGAACGCACCCATTATGAGCGGATATAGAATGGCGATTGCCAGCATGGGCAAAATGCCTTTTTTACTGAGTTGACGGATCTGCTTCATGATTTCCTCCTTCCCGCGTCAGACGTCCTGAATAGCGCGTTCGTTGAACAGGCCTGTCGGCTTGATGCACAGGAACAGCAGCAGCGCGACGTACGCGATCAGGTTTTTATAGGCCGAGGACACATAGCCGCTGACCAGGATCTCGAGCAGGCCCAGCAGGATACCGCCGACGATGGCGCCATACATATTTCCATAGCCGCCGGCGATCGCGCCAGCAAAGCCCTTGTTGCCGAGATTGGCTCCGAGGGAAGAATACACACCGTACATCGGCCCGATGAGGATACCGGCCATTGCGGCCAGCATGGCGGAAACGCCCCAGGTGATGCCGGTCGTCAGGGAAACGTTGATGCCGCAGGATTCCGCAGCCATGGAGTCCATGGAAGACGCGCGCATGGCGGTGCCGAGCTTGGTCTTGTTCATGAACAGGTGTAGCACGATCATGCTGACCATGGACAGGATCAGGCAGAGGATGACCTCCGGCTGTACCGCCAGAAGGCCGAACAGCTTGACGGTCGACACCTTGAACACGGACGGGAAGTTCAGCGTCCAGGTGCCCCAGATCAGCTGGGAGCCATTCTGCAGGATATAGGAAATTGCGATCGTGGCCAGCACAACATAGATCGGCATGACCTTTTTATTGAGCAGGCGGCGGATGACGCCTTTTTCCAGCAGCATGCCGAAGGCAAATGCGCAGAGCATTGTAAGCAGCAGCGAAAGCCAGTACGTCAGGCCGAGGAACGCACCGAGCGTCAGCATGTCGCCCTGAACGAAGCTCATCAGGCCGGAGGCCTTGTAGATAAGGCCGTATCCCAGCGCGATCAGGCCGTAGATGCAGCCGAGCATGACGCCGGAAATACAAAGTGTCAGAAATTTCAGCATGGGTATCCTCCTTCTCTTGGGGTCAGATCATAGGTAAACCGGTTCCAATCGCTTGGATCCGCGGAAAAAGGCGTAAAAAATCCCTCCGGCACACAGATAGCCGGTTGCCGGAGGGAATATGAGGCAAAACGCTTACTTGGCGAAGCTGACGACCTTGCCGTCCTCGTAGATAAACACGTTGAAAGCGTCTGCGGAGTAGCTCTCATGCCGGCCGCCGGTGTAGTCGATAGTGCCGCCGATGCCGGTATAGGTCAGCTGGTTCATCGCGTCGCGCAGCGCTGCGGGGTCATTGGAGCCGGCAAGCTTTGCGGCCTGCTGCAGCGTTATCATAGCGTCCCAGACCTCATAAGCCCAGATGGAGGCGGGCAGCTCACCATATTCGTTGTAGTAGCTCTCGAGATAGCTATACATCTGCTCGTTGACGTTCGGCTTGGCCTCTTCCAGAGACGGCCAGGATACGTACAGGGACGGGAAAGCATAGCCGTTCATGGCGTCACCGGCGACCTCCTGCTGCGGGATGGAAAGCTCCTCGCGGCTGATGATCGTACCTTCAAAGCCGTACTGACGCAGCTGCTTGACACAGGTACCCATATAGTCGCCCTCGACTGCAAGGAACACGCAGTCCGGATTCGTGGAGACGATATTGATGCACTGGGCAGAGTAGTCCATCTCGCCGAGGTCAAAGGTCTCAAAGGCAGTGCAGTCATAACCGAGTTCGGTGCTCTGATCGCGGAACTGGGTGGCGTTGGTGATGGAAGCGTCGCCCTGGCTGAAGAGGATCGCCACGCTCTTAGCGCCCAGCGTATCGATCATGTTCAGGCAGGCGGGGATAGTGTTGTCCGTATTGAACGAGCCGCGGAAGCCATATTCAAAGCTTTCGGGATCGAGCAGCGCGCTGGAAATGCCCATAACCATTGTGAACACACCTGCGTCGTTGAGCGTCTTGGACGAAGCAAGCACCTCGCTGGACATCGGGCTGCTGATACAGATGGATATCTTATCTTCGTTGCGACCTTGGCCGCTTCCTCGGTGGAGGAGGTCGTATCGTAGGAAGCTGTTACGATTTGCTTGCCGTTCAGGCCACCCTCTGCATTGATCTTCTTGATGGCGAGGTTGATGGCATTGAGGTAATACGGGGAATCGGTCGCGTTCGCGCCGGACAGCGGGAGATAGTAGCCGATGGTGACCGTGTCGCCGTCGGCGGCAGACACGCTATCCTGCGTTGGCTGAGACGTGTCGGCTGCAGGTTCTGCCGCAGCCGGCTGCGCATCGGACTGTGTCTGTGCTGCGCAGCCGACAATGGACAGCAGCAGCATAGCGGCCAATAAGAATGCGAGGATCTTTTTCATTTCTGGTTTCTCCTTTTCATCTTTGTTTTGTGTTGTCTGCGTTGTTGCTGTGTATGCTTTTGCGGGCTTGCATGCGTATGACGGTCTATGGAGCGATGCGGCGGCCGCCATGCGCTTTGCTTGTCTCAAGCGTAAACGCCAAGTTCCCGATTGTAAATTGATAATTGTCACTGCTTTGAATTATTTTCGCTATTCAAGTTAGAAATTGTTCATTTCTGAGAAAAGTGCTCACGAAATATCCTTTTATTTCCTTGCTCGTGACCTTGTTTTTGATATAATAAACAACTGAAAAAACAGAGCGTATTGAAGCTCAGCATGCGGCTGTATCTGCTGGAGATCGCGGCGGCCGCGCTGGTTCTGCTCACCAGCTTTGTTCTGCGTGAAAAAAACCGCGCCGAGCTCCAGCTGCAGCAGCAGAACGACGCCCTTGCCGCCGCGGCGCAGAGCGTCGACGCGGAGCTATCCGGCTGCTGCAGCACCATTGCGCAGTTCATCAACAATCCGGATCTGAAAAAATATGCCTCCGCCACAGAACGTGATCTGCAGGCAGAGGTGGAGCTGACGTACTATATTTATTTATCGACAGAGAACAACCCGGATCTTGTCAACTATTATCTGTAACTACCCGGACGCCAATGTTATCCTCTCCGCGCACAGTGCGGCGCGAACGGCGCAGAACTCCCCCTTTTATGCTGCTGTGCAGGCTTACACCAGCCAGGAAACAGCCATTTACACGCTGGACGTGGATGGACGAATTGGGTTCCTGTTCCCATTTGATTCTCATTTTTATATTGCCTATGAACTTATGCGCAGCGCACCGGCGCTGGTTTTTGCTGAGCTGGATCTGAATACGATCTTCTCTGTCCTGCCTGAATCGCTGCAGTCCGGGCGCAACGCGCTCTATAATGGATCCGGCCGGTGCTGTCATCTATGAAAACACGTCTAACCGACTGCAGACACTTCTGTCGGACGGCACGCAGCGCTCGGTCCTCTCTGGGCAGGGACAGCATATCTGCCAGTCTGTTTCCTCCCTGACCGGCTGGACGTTCTATCACACAACGCCCGCAGCGACCGGCATGCAGATCTTCTGCAACGCGCTGGTGGCCAGCCTGCCATTTTTGCTCTGCCTACTGGGGCTGGCGGTCCTCGTGTATCTGTTCTTCAAGCGACAGGTCATCCAACCGCTACAGGGGATCCTGCAGCAGACACCTGTCGAACTGCCGCAGCAGGCGGAGAACGAGCTTGCGCTCCTGTGCCACGCCCGCGAGCAACTGGTGCAGCAGACCAATTCGCACGCCTCGATGCTTGCGCGGATGCGGCCGGAGATCCTTAACCAGACCTTCTCTCGCCTGCTGCACGGTGACGCATTTGATCCGATGGAGACGCAGGCGCTGCTCTCTGACCTAGGCTTCCAGTATCAGTTCAACGATCGGATCGTTGTTTTGCTGCTGCGGCTGCCGGAGCAACAGGAACTGTGCAATGAGTTGACGACGCTGCTGCCGCGGTTCGTGCAAAAGATCGGTTGGGACGATGTGCGGACGCATCTGTTGGCCGACGGACCGAACGCATACCTGTTTTTGATCGTCCACCCGGACGAATCCGTCCTCAGTATCAATGAAAGCTGCACGGCCAGCCTGCGCAGCGCGCTTGAAAGAAGCCGGATCTCCGACGTACCGGTCTGCAGCTGCATCTGCTATTCGCTGCTTGACCTGCACTCGGTCGATGACTATCTCACAGAGCAGCTCAGCCGCGTTCCACAGCAGGCAGAGCCGCCGACGGATGCGTCGGCCCCATATCTCCCGGCGGAAAAGAAGACACAGGCACATCTGAAGGCAGTCGCGGAGCAGATCCGCAGCGGCAAACTGACGCTGGCGCAGGAGACAGTGCTGCAGTTCCTGCAGGAGCGTCTCAGCGAGGACCCAGGGCTTTACCGTAATGATCTGATCGCTGCATGGATCCACCAGCTCTTCCTTGTGTTTTCTGTTTCAGAGGCGGAAGCGGCCGGGAGCGAGCTGGCGCAGCGCCTGGGCACGGCGGAGCCGATCCCGGCCGCGGACTGCCGGGAGCTGCTGGGGCAGGTCATCCAGCTGTGCAGCGGCTGCTATCTGAAGTCGCAGAACAAGTACATTTTGGCCGCGAAAAAGCTGGTGCAGGAGCAATACAGCGATCCGACGCTCTCGCTCGCCTCGGTCGCAGAGGCACTCGGGATCCATCCGAACTACCTGAGCAAGCTGTTCAAAACCAGCATCAATCTGAATTTTATCGATTATTTACGCAGCTACCGGGGCCAACGATCTCGCGAGCTGCTGGAACGAGGGCTGTCAGTCAACGCAGTGGCGGAACAGACCGGTTTCTCTTCCCCACAGTCATTCATCCGCGTATTCAAAGCAAGCGTCGGCTGCACGCCGGGGCAGTATAGAAAACAGAACAAGTGAGAAAAAGCCCTCCCTGGTTCCACTTGATATGAGAACGCAAGTCGGGGAAGGCATGGGGGTACACCCTGTAGGGGCGGGGCTCTGCTCCGCCCGTTCTCCCGACGAAATCAGCACCA
>ERZ1106976.1561-NODE-1561-length-22595-cov-8.459849_pt1 | contig 22595 bp, 20 predicted proteins | sample MGYA00403687_ERZ1106976 | MGnify/ENA primary metagenome ERZ1106976 (study PRJEB35170, sample SAMEA104062446) | human gut metagenome | biome: human gut; feature: human-associated habitat; material: faeces | place: Denmark | collected 2013-02-22 ... | reverse complement strand
CATCATCTTGGCGGTGATGGGCTCGGTGCGGCACATGATGGCGTCGGGCTGGAACGCGGCGAGCTCCTTGACGTAGGTCTCCTCGTCGTTGTGGCTGCACAGCTTCACCTCGAAGTCGTTGGACTCGAAGATATGCGTCGCGATCTCATTGAGCTCGATGGTGTAATAAACCTTGAACTTAGCCATGATAAAAACCCCTCTCAAAATATTATAATTGTTGATTTTATTTCCCGATTTCCCGATCTTCTGTTAGTTTGATCATTGTACACCCGCTCTTTCATAAAAGCAAGCGATTTGCCGATTTTTTGCAGGAATTTATGCATTTTCTTTGCGTCTTACCACTAATTTTGAAGACATACTTTCACAAAATTGAACGCATTTACAAAAATGCACAAGTTCTCTCGGAAAACTTGTGCATTTTATCAAAAGGGGCCCTCCGCGGCAGCGGAGGACTCCTTTCTTTTTCTCTTATGCTTCTCTTATGCCGCCGGCGCCGTCTCGGACGTCTGCGGCGTCTCCGGTATCGCCGGCGTCTGCGTCGGATCGACATCCGGCACGCCCGGGTCGCTCCCCGGCACCGTCGGATCCATTGCCGGCACATTCGGGTCGACCGTCGGATCCGCCGCCTTGCCGACGAGAATGATGCGGTTGCGGCTCTTGTAGCGGCTCGTCGCCTCATAAGCCGAAGAGAGCAGCGTCCCGTCGCCCGCGTACACATTGCGGTAGGTCTTGACCACATAGCCGGTGTACGGCGTCTGCTCCACCTTCTGCTCGCCCGGCGCGAGCGTGTCGGTCTCGACAAGCTCCTCCTCGTAGGGCGTCGTGCTGATGAGCTCCGTCACGATCTTCACATAATGGTCGTCGGTCTTGGTGCCGAGAAGGGTGATCTTGATGTAGTCCTTTTTATCCTTCGTAAAAAAGTCCGCCTGCACCTTGATGGGGTAGAGCGTGTTGTTGCGGAACTCAAACTCCGGTCCGCCGCTCGCCACCGTCGCGTCCAATCCAAGGCCGATGTAGTCGGAGGCGTAGCCGTGGTTCACGCGCTGCACGATCTCAAGGTTCGCGTACAGCACCGCCGCGTAGAGCGTCGAGCTCGCCTGGCACGCGCCGCCGCCGATCATGTCCACGGTCTTGCCGTTGAGATAGCCCGGCGCGGGCGAATAGCCGTTTTCCGCCGTGAACGGCGTCACCAGCGGGCCATACTTCATCGTGTCGCCCGCGTTGAGGATGTAGCCCGTGATGCGCTCCGCCGTCAGCTTCACGTTCTTGTGCCGCCCCGGTGCGCCGCCGACGCGCGTGGTGTAGCTGCTCAACTCGTCGCGGAACAGTCCCGCCTCCAGCTGCTCAGTCGTAACCTCCGGCCGCTCGACCGTCGCCCGGACGGTGAAGGTCTCCCCCGGCGCCGCCGCGTCGTAAGCGCTCTGCAAGTCGGCGAGCGTAAAGCTCACCCCCGCATGGCTCGGGATGATCTTCTCATTTTCAATGTCGTAGCTCGCGTTGACCTTCTCGCCCACGAGCTTTTCCCGCTCCGCCGCCAGATCGACCGTCTGCGCGGGTACGGTCTCGTAGACCGTCTCCGCGTCCCGATCGCCGTACAGCGTCACCTGAAGCGGGTAGCCCCCGCCAAGGTATGCGCCGCGCAGCGCGTCGCCGATCACACGCCGCGCCTGCTCCCGATCCGGGATATGGCGGCCGTCCCTGCTTTTGGTCACGCTGACCTCGTTCTCGGTCGTCAGAGCGATGGCAAACTCCACCGGCTCGCACTCCAGCGCATCCAGCACCGGCTCCGCCGCCGAGCAAAACGGCTCCTCGGATACGATGCTCTCCTCATGCTCGGTAAAAAGCGAGAAAAGGAAGCCCGCGCCGCTCTTGAAAAAGCCGTCGCCCTTCGCGCTGTGCACCCGCGCCAGCGTATCCGCGGCCTTCCGGCAGTCGATGTCCGCCGGAATACCGCCCAGCGCCACACCCGCGATCACCTCGCAGCTGTCTCCCTCCATCACGGCAAAGTCGAGCCGCGCGCTCTGCGCGTCAATGACCCGCCGCGTCAGCTCCGCCGCCGCCTGCTCCTCGGTCATGCCGCCGTAGTCCACGCCGCCGACCGTCGTGTTGGGATAGATGGTCCCGCTCAGCGTCGCGTAGGCGCACAGCCCCAGATACGCCGCGGCCAGCACGCCGAGCGCGATACCGGCAATGGCCCATCCTCTTTTGCCGCCCTTCGCCAAATGCTTGCCGCCCTTGCCGGCGCTCTCCGCTGTCTCCGCGGCCTCGTTTCTCTTTTCCTCAAAGGCACCCAGGTTTTCTTCCATTCCGGCACCCTCCTGCTGTTCTGAATCAATATCCCGCTGTGTATACCACAGCCAGTCTATTGCAGTATAGCATAGATTTTGCGAAAAAGAGTAACGATTTGGTTACAATTTTTACGCTGTTTTGGCAGCCCCCGTGCGCGGGATGCGGATGGTCAGCCGGATCTCCTCGTCCGTGTCCTCCCGCTCGCACGCCGCGTCCACCCCCGCGCGCTGCATGATGCCCATGCTCCGCCGGATGGTGTTGAGAAACAGCCGCACATCCTTCACGATGAACGTCGGCCTCCGCCGCGGCGGCGTGACCGCCGCGCGCTGCAAAACCGACTCGATGTACGCCTCCGCCTGCGCCACGTTGCAGCCACGCTCCACGATGACGCGCAGCGCCGCCAGACGCTCGTTCTCGTCGCTCAATCGCAGCAGGGCGCGCGCGTGCCGCTCGGAAAGCCCCCCCTCGCGCAGCAGCGTCACACACGCAGGCGAGAGCCGCAGCAGCCTCAGCTTGTTCGCCACCGCGCTCTGCGACTTGCCCAGCCTCTCCGCCGCCTGCTCCTGCGACAGGCCGTAGACCGCGATGAGCTTTGCGATGGCGGCGGCCTCCTCCATGTAGTGCAGGTCCTGCCGCTGCAAATTTTCGATCAGCGAGAGCAGCACCGACTTCTCCTCGTCCGACCGCACCGCGAGGCACGGCACCTCCCGCAGACCCGCGAGCTTCGCCGCCCGCAGCCGCCGCTCTCCCGCGATCAGCTCGTAGCCGTCCTCCCCGCGCCGCACGGTCAGCGGCTGCAAAATGCCGTAGCGCCCGATGCTCTCCGCCAGCTCGCGCAGCGCCTCCGGCTCAAAGTATTTCCGCGGCTGATCGGGATTCGCGCGGATCGCGTCCACGCTCAGATACAGCACGCGCCGGCCCGTCCACATTCCCTTGTGCATGATCTCCATGGCGTCCCCTCCTATCGCGGTCTCCCCGCATCCTTGTCCCCATTCTAAAAGCGGCGGCACGCAAAGCCGCGCGAATTTTGTCAGGGAATCGGGAAAATTTTCATTTCCCCGATCTTCCTATTTACGAATCGCTCCGCTTCGTGTAAAATAAAAGGACTTATGATCGAACGAAGGGAGGCGCGCTATGGCCGGCTATGTTCTGCACCTGAGCGAGCAGGAGAATATCACCCTGTCCGCCGCCGTGACGCGCCGCCTGATCGACGGCGGGGACGGCGACGCCGCCCTGCTCTACCTGTGCCTGCTCAAAAACCGCGGCAGCGCCTCCCCCGAAACGCTCCGCGCCGAGCTCAAATGGGACGAGGCGCGCCGCTCGCGCGCCGAGGCCGCCCTTGCCCGCATGGGACTCGTCAGCGCCCCGAAGCCGGAGGAGCCCACTCCCTCGCCCGTCCCCGCGCCCACCGCCGAGCGCCCCGCCTATTCGCGCGAGGACGTCGCCCGCAAGTTAGAGCAGGACGCGAGCTTTTCCGCGCTTCTGCGCGAGGTCGAGCGCAAGCTCGGCCCGCTCTCCACACCGTCCGTCGGCAAGCTCCTCGGGCTTTACGAGGACCTCGGCCTGCCCGCCGACGTGCTCTTTCTCCTCGTCAACCACTGCATCGCCCGCCATGCCGCGCAGTACGGCGCGGGGCGGCTGCCCACCATGCGCCGGATCGAGCAGGAGGGCTACGTCTGGGCGAGAAAGGGCCTCCTTTCCTCGACCAGCGCAAACGACTACCTCAACGCCCTCCACGCGCGCGAGCAGAAGTACCCCGCCTACATGGCAGTCCTTCAGCTCGGCGAACGCAAGCCCTCCCCGAGCGAGGAGAAATACCTCGCCGCCTGGGTGGACATGGGCTTCCCCGCCGAGACCGTCGCCCTCGCGTATGATAAGACCGTCCTGCGCTGCCACGAATTCAAGTGGGCGTACTGCAACGGCATCCTGAAGCGCTGGCACGAAAAGGGGCTCCACACCCCTACGGAGACCGCGGCGGAAAACGCCACGCCGAAAAAAGAAGAAAAACCGTCCGGCGGCAAGAACGACTGGATGAAGCAATACCTGTAAGGGAGGGAATCTCATGTCCTACGACGGAAAGCTCATGCGCCGCGCGATGGTCCGCTTTGAGGAGGCGAAGCAGCGCCGTGCCGACGCGCTGCACGCGCGCGAGCGCGCGGTCTATGCCGCCGTCCCCCGCATCGCGGAGATCGACGCCGCCCTGCGCGAGACCATGTCCAAGCTCATTTCCTCCGCCCTGCGCCGCGGCACGGACCCCCGCCCCGCCATCGAGGCGCTCAGGGAGGAAAACCTCGCCCTCCAGCGCGAGCGTGCCGAGCTGCTCGTCGCCCACGGCTATCCCGCCGACTACCTCGAGGATAAGCCCAACTGTCCCCTCTGCGGCGACACCGGCTGGCGCAGCAGCGAGGTCTGCTCCTGCCTGAACGACTACTATGCCCGCGTCCAGCTCGAGGAGCTCTCCCGGCTCCTCGACCTCGGCACGCAGAGCTTCGAGACCTTCTCCTTTGACGTCTACTCCCCCTACGCCCCCCTTGATCAGGACATTTCCCCCCGCTCGAACATGGAGCGCATCTACGACGCCTGCCGCGACTATGCCTACGAATTTTCCCCCCGCAGCGGCAATCTTCTGCTCTCGGGCGATCCCGGGCTGGGCAAGACTTTTCTCTCCGCCTGCATTGCCCGTGTCGTGAGCGAAACGGGCCACTCCGTTGTCTACGACACCGCCGCCCACATCTTCGAGCGCTTCGAGGCGCAGAAATTCTCCCGCGACGAGACCGGCGGCGCGGACGAGGACGTCTCCCGCCTTCTCCGCTGCGACCTGCTCATCATCGACGATCTCGGCACCGAGTTGACCACCGAGTTCGTCCGCAGCGCCTTCTACCAGATCGTCAACACGCGTCTGATGACGAACAAAAAGACCATCATCTCCACCAACCTCTCCCCCGCTGAGCTCTCGCGCCGCTACGGCGCGAACATCCTCTCGCGCATCGAGGGCGCCTACCGCATCCTCCCCTTCTTCGGCGACGATATCCGCAAGCAGAAAAAGTAAAGCACACGCAAAGAAGCGGCCTCCCCTGTGGGAGACCGCTTCCGTCTTTTATTGGATGAGCATATTTTCGCCCACGACCGCCTTCGCCTCGTCCACCGAGGTGAAGTAGGCGTTGAGGATCTGCACCGCGGTCGAGGCCAGCGCGCCGCCGCTGCCGCCCTTTTCGATCACCACCGCCAGCGCGATCTGCGGATCGTCGTAGGGCGCGAACGCCACGAACACGCCGTTGCTGACCTTGCCGCCGGTCTGCGCCGTGCCGGTCTTGGCGGCGGCGTCCACCACGCAGTCCTTGAAATAATACGCCACGCTGCCCGACACGACCAGGTCGCGCATTCCCTGCAAGACCGCCTGCAAATTCTCCGGCTCGATGTCGATGATCTCCGCCGGCGGCTCGTCGTACACATCGACGAGCTCGGCGCTGTCGTAGGTCCGCACCTCCTTGAGCAGATGCGCGTTGTACCGCGTCCCGCCGCCCGCGAGCGTCGCAACGTAGTTCGCAAGCTGCAGGGGCGTAAAGAGCGAGTACGACTGGCCGATGGCGGCGGTCAGCGTCTGACCGTCCGTCCAGTAATGCCCGTCGAGCGAGTTGACGTAGTCCGGCGTGGTCATCACGCCGATCTTCTCCGGGATCTCGATGCCCGTCGGCTCACCGAGCCCGAAGGCCGAGGCATAGCGCGCGATCGTGGAGATGCCCGTCCTGCGTCCGATGTCATAGAAGAAATAGTTGCACGACACCTTGATAGCCTCGGTCACGTCGATGCGCCCGTGCGTGCCGCCGTTCTGGTTGTAGAGCCAGCATTTGTAGGCCCAGTCGCCGTAGTGATACACGCCCTTCGTCAGAATGGTGGACTTCGGCGTGATGATGCCGGTCTCCAGCGCCGCGATGGCCGTCACCGGCTTGAAGGTCGAGCCGGGCGCGTAGGTGCCCTGCGTCGCGCGATTCCAGAACGGCTGGAGCGGATCGGTGTTGTTCTCCGTGTAATCCTCGTTGAAGGTCTTGAGCGAGAAGGTCGGGTACGACGCGAGCGAGAGCACCTCGCCCGTGCCGACCTGCACCACCGCCGCGGCCGCGCCGCGGTCGATGTCGTCCTCCGCCGTCATGCTCTCCACTGTCTCGGCGAGAATGCGCTCCACATCCTCCTGAAAGTCGATGTCCAGCGTCAGCGCGACCGTATTGCCCGGCTCCGGCTCGACGGAGTAGATCTCCCCCGTCACCTTGCCCGCCGTATTGGTCTCCACGATGCGCCGCCCGTTCCTGCCGCGCAGATAGTCCTCGAAGGCCAGCTCCACACCGTCGTAGCCGACGTAGGCGTTCATCGCGTAGCCCTTTTCCTTGTATTCGTTCCACCTCTCGCGCGGGATCTTCGTGACGCGGCCGAGAATGTGCGCCGCCGCGTCGGTCTGGTACTCGCGCACGGACGAGGTGCCGATGTGGATGGGCGCATACGCGCCGTCCTTCAGCTCCGCGATCAGCTCCACGGAGATGTCCGACGCGATGGCCGCCGTCGAGAGCTGGTTGAGCTTCGTCACCGCGAGGCAGTAGCGCAGGCCGACGAGCTTGCGCGCCTCCGCGTCGGTCAGCTCACCGTCCACCTTGAACTCCGTGCGCAGCCGCGAGAGCAGTGCCTCGGGGCTCAGCGGCGGGTCGGTATCGGTCGTCAGCGTGTCCTCGTCCGCCCACTTCTTGCTCACAAGGTAACTGTTGAGCGCCGTGTGCGAGCCGGAGACGGAAAAATCATAGGCGAACGGCGCGCCCGCCGTCAGCGGCAGCGTGTCCTCCCAGACGATCCCCCGGTTTTCCAGCAGCTCGATGAGCCGCAGCAGCTCCTTGTTGAGCGCCGCGTCGTCCGACGGCGCGAGCGAAGCGTCCAGCTCGAGCGTATACACGCTCCGGTTCGTCACCAGCGCCTTGCCGTTCCGGTCAGTCAGGATGCCGCGCGAGGTCACCACCGTCTCGCTCTTCGTGTTCGCGCGGATGGACCGCGCGCGGTACTCCGCGCCGTGTACGATCTGCGCGTCAAAGAGCGTCACGAAATACGCCGCCAGCACCAGCGAGAAGAGCGCGCCGATCGCGAGCAGGCGTCGGCTGAATTGCTTTTTGTCGTCCACGGCAGGCCCTCCCTTCGCGGTTCTTTGCCGTTGTTACAGGGTAAATTTCCGATGCAGGAACGCCAGCACCGGGTGGCACACGATCAGCAGCGGCAGCGAGAGCGCCAGCTCCTGCACCGCGCGCAGCGCGATGGCGGACAGCTCCGAGCGTCCGCCGGCGAGCAGCGTGACTGCCGTGATGAGGTCCACGAGCACGAATGCCGCCGTGCTCACCGCCAGCGAGCACAGGATACCCGGCTGCAGCACGCTCCTCGCGATGAGCGCCGCGAGCAGTGCCGTGAGCGGGAACGCGATCGTGTACAGGCACGGCAGCGGGGCGGTCAGCGCCAGGTCGCACAGCACGCCGAACGCCAGCGCGAATACAAAGCCCTCCAGCCGGTCCTCCATCGACGCGAGCACCGCCGGCAGCAGCGGCGGCAGAAAGGGCGCGATGCCCCACACGCGCAGGTGGGCAAGCGTCAGCTCATGCCCAAAGAGCAGCAGCAGACACGCAAGCGCGTAAGCGGTCCATTTGACCGCCGTATCACGCGTGGTCGACGGCGACATGGCAGCGCCCCCTTTCCGAAAAATGCTTCACCGTCAGTCGACGATGTCAAAATCCTTGATGATGAATACCTCGCTCAGCTCGCCGAGCCGCGCCGCGGGCGCAAGCACCGCGTACTGCGCCAGTCCGTCGTCGCCCGTGCGCACGGACTCCACTGTCCCGATGACCAGCCCGCCCGGGTAGAACCCGCCGAGGCCCGAGGTCGTCACCACATCGCCCGAGAGCAGCTGCGCGTCGGCGGAAAGGTAGCTCAGCTTGAGCTTTCCCTCGCCCATCAGCGCCAGATCGCCCTCCGCGACCGCGACCTCCTGCGTGCGGAACACCCGCGCGCCCAGCTCCGTGTCGGTGTCGATCACCGTCAGCACCGTGCACCAGTTGTAGCCCACCGCGGACACCACGCCCACCAGGTCGCCCTCGGCGGACACCACGCAGTCGTTTTTCTCCACGCCGTGCGCCGTGCCGCGGTTGAGTGTCAGCGCGCTCGTCCAGTTCGTGCTCTCGCGGTCGATGACCGCCGCGGACTCGAAGGTCAGGTCACGCCGCTGCTCCCGCAGCTCCAGCAGCTCGCGCAGCAGCGCATTCTCCTCGCGGTCGGCCTCGGCCTGCCGCGCGTCGCGCTCCAGCTCCGCCACACGCTCGCGCAGCGCCTCGTTTTCCGCTATGAGGTCTGAGTAGTCCTTATAATAGCGCTGCTTGTCCTCCGCCCACGTCGCCACCGCCGTGACCGCCGAGCGGAACGGATAGGTCAGCACGCCCACCGCATTCTGCAAAAAGCCCGACGTTGCGCTCACAAAGCTCAGCACGCTGATGAGCACCGCGCAGGCGGTCGTAATAATGAGCAGCCGCAGGCCGTATTTTTCCAGAAATTCGCGCAAAGCGCAGCCCTCCCTTCGGGGGTCGTTATTTTAGAAGAAGCGCACGCCGAAATGCTTCGTCAGGCATTGCCCCAGCTTCTCCACCGGCAGTCCCATGACGTTGTAGAAGTCGCCGTCGATGCGCTCGACGAGCAGCGCGCCCAGGCTCTGCACGCCGTAAGCGCCCGCCTTGTCCATCGGCTCGCCGGTGGCGATGTAGGCGCGCAGCTCCTCCTCCGCGCAGGGACGGAAGTACACGTCCGTCGATACCGTAAAGGCTTCCGCCTTGCCGCCCTGCCGCACCGTCACGCCCGTGCAGACCGTGTGGCGGTTCCCCGCCAGCTCCGTGAGCATCCGCAGCGCGTCCGCCTCGTCACGCGGCTTGCCGAGCCGGTCGTTCTCCAAAAACACCATCGTGTCCGCCGTGATGAGAATATCCTCCGGCCCGACCAGCGGCGCCGCCGCATCGGATTTCAGGCGCGCGATGTGCGCGACGATCTCCTGCGGCGCAAGCCCCTCGGGATAGGTCTCCTCCACGTCGGGAACGACCACGGAAAAATCGGTGATGCCCATGCGCCGCAGCAGCTCATGGCGGCGCGGCGACTTGGAAGCCAGCACGATATGCGGCATGATCTCAGTCCTCTTTTCAATACAAATCGTAATATCACGCAGAAAAACTACGTTTCGTTTTCATTTTTACTCCACGCCGCGGTAGAAAAGCCCGCGCGTGATGTCCTTGGGCGTGTATTCCTCCCGCCCCTTGTAGGCCCGCAGCACACGCACGCACTCCTCCGCCGACTCGGTCGTAAAGCGCAGCCGCGCGTAGGTCAAACCGATTTTCCGGTACTCCGGCTTGTCCGCCAGCCACAGCGTCTTGCCGTTCTGGAGCTCGCTCCGGCAGCCGTAGGCGTGCAGCACCGGGAACCGCTCGCCCACGCGGTCGGTCAGCTCCGGCGCTCCGGCGCACGCGCTGTCAGCGCAGACGGCGCCGCAGCGCCCCTTAAAGTGCCGGCAGCCGAACTCGTTCGCAACGATGCAGTTTTCCGTGATCATCAGCGGCAGCCGCCCGTAGACGATGGCCTCGCAGGGGATGCACTTGCTGATGTCCCGCAACTGCTCGTGCCGCAGCTCGAACGACAGCGTCGCACCCGATAGCCCCTGCTCCTTCAAAAACCGCAGCGCTGCGGAGTTGAACACATTCAGCCCGAAGTCCCCGCGCAGCTCCATATCCAGCCCGCGCACGAGCGCGAAATGTCCCAGATTCCCCAGCACCGCGCACTCCGCGCCACGCTCCTTCGCCGTGCGCAGCTGTTCGCGCAGACCTTCTTCGTCCGCCGTCCGCCACACGCGCGGCAGCACGGCGGCAAACCTTGTCCGTTCTCGGTATTTCTCCACCTCGACCGACGGCAGCAGCTCCAGCGGCACATAAACCGTTTCCACGCCCTCGTTCACCAGCGCATCGGTAAGCTGCCCGGCACGGTAGATCGACACCGTGAAGCGCGGCGGCTCCGTCGGGTTTTTGATCCTCTCAGCCGGGACAAACGTCCCCTCGCGCCGCTCGGGTATCTCCGTCCGCATCGCCTCCAGCGCCGATAGCGTGTCGCGCCGCAGCGCGTTGAGCGCGCTCGCCGGAACGGACAGCCCGTCCTCCGCTGTCACCGCGCAGTCCGACACCGTGAACGCCGTCCCGCCGGTCTTGCGCAGACGGGCCTCGACCTCCCCGGCTGTCACCGCGCGGCTTCGCGCCGCCTCCGGCGCGACTCCCGTGACCGTGACGCAATGCCCGTCGCCGTCCCCGGCGGTCAGCACCATCGGCTCGCCCAAACGAAGCGCCGCGCGGAAGCGCACCGGCACGAGCCGCATATCCTCTTTTTCATAAGCCGCCCGCAGCGTGCCGAACCACTCCTCCGGCCAGCGCGCAGTTTCCGGGCGAACGCCAAACATTTCCTTCCCGCGCCGACCGCGGTAGTAGCCGTCCGTAAAGCCGTCGCGCGAGAATGCCAGCGCGAGCTTTTTCTGCTCGTCCGCCGTCGGTGCGCGATGCTCGCGCAGCAGCGCGGCATAGATGCCTGTCACCGCCGCCACATACTCGGGCCGCTTCATGCGCCCCTCGAGCTTCAGGCAAGCCACGCCCATCTCCGCCATCTCGCCGGCATACGCCGCGAGATTCGCGTCCTTGAGCGACAGGGGATTCGCGTCCGCCTTCCCGTGCCAGCCATAGCGCAAGCGGCAGGGCTGCGCGCACGCGCCGCGGTTGCCGCTCCGCCCGCCGATCACCGCGGACATCTCGCACATTCCCGAATAGCACATACAAAGCGCCCCGTGCGCAAAGGTCTCGATCTCGATCGGCGCGCGCTCCGCAATCTCGCGGATCTCCTCGCCCGACAGCTCGCGCGCGAGCACCGCCCGCGTCATGCCGAGCCGCGCCGCCTCCTCCACACCCGAGAGCGTGTGCAGCGCCATCTGTGTGCTCGCGTGCAGCGGCACATCGGGGATCACCGCGCGCAGCGTCTCGTAAACGCCCCAGTCCTGCACCAATATCGCGTCCACGCCATATTCGCTCGCCCGCCGCGCCGTCTCGGCGAGCGCGGGCAGCTCGCGGTCGGTCACCAGCGTGTTGAGCGTCAGATAGACCTTCACCCCCCGCAAATGGCAATAACGCACCGCCGCCAGAAATTCCTCATCGCTGAAGTTTCTGGCGCTGCGGCGCGCGTTGAAGCTGCCAAAGCCCATATACACGGCGTCCGCGCCGTTCTGCACGGCGGCGACCAGCGCCTCGCGTCCGCCCGCGGGAGAGAGCAGCTCCGTCATTATTTCTTGTTCTGCAATTTGAACAGCTCGCGCTTGAGCTCGCTGACCTCGTTCTTCGCCTGCGCGGCGTCGTCGATGTACTGCTTGAGCTGGCGACGCAGCGCCTCGCTGGCCTCGCGCTCCTTGAAGAGCTCGTCGGCGATGTTCGCCGCGGCGAGCACGGCGGCGTCGGTGCGTCCCACCTTGGCGCCGGTGAGCATTTCGTCCATCTTCGTGCCGACGTAAGCGCCGACCTTCTGCATATAAGAGGGGGCCTCCTCGGCGACAAAGGTATACTCCTCGCCGCAGATGCTGACGGTAACGCGGTTTTCCATCGTATTTTCTCCTTTCTCTTCCCCGGGAGCAGACGTAATAATACAGTTTTTAATATAACACAAAGTGCATTGGGATAAAAGAGGGATTTTAAAAATTTACAATTTTTGCCGCCGTCGGCGGCAGGGGCTTGCCGCACGAAGCGCGGCGCTTGTCAAAGGGGGTATTCTCTTGGTTGAAGAGAATACCCCCTTTGGAACCCCCAGAGACAACGAGGGGACACCCCTCGACCCCGCATTGTCTGTCCCTGCAAGGAATCACTGCACGCGCTGCGCAAAGAACTGCCTGCGGTTTCCTGTTGCCGCTTTCGATCTGGTCTGCGCCTATGTCCGCTCAGCCGCTGCTGCGGCGGGGTTACGGAGACGTTTTATTCCGTCGCTTTTGGGTAAACCTGCACGGTTATATAAAATTCGCTCTCCGGCGGCAGCGTCTCGCCGGTCGACTGCTCATACCGCTCACAGGCTGTCGTATCCGCGGCATACATTTTCTTTCTGCACCGCGCAACACAATGCCCATAATCAAGTGCCATATACCGCCCCGACGATATCACATAGTGCTGCCGAAAAAATTTGCAGTCCCCACAGTCCATGCACGTTTCTCCGTTTTTTCATAAGTGTTATCGTTACAATAACACTTCGTTTGTGGAAAGTCAACCTTTCTTTCGTTAAAATGTTTGCATCATGCTAAAGGAGTGTTATCATGGCAACGGACAAGATCCAGACCGGCATACGCTTTCACGAAGAGATGCTCAAGAAGATCACCTACATCGCGAAAAAGAACCACCGTTCCCTCAACGCCCAGCTCGAGCATCTGACGCAGGAGTGCATTGACGCCTACGAGCAGCAGCACGGCAAGATCAACACGGAGGAATGATCCCTGCACATTCCGCCGTAACCCCGCCGCAGAGCGGCAGCGGCCGCAAGAAGCACACCAAATCGAAAGCGGCAGAAAGCGCGGCTGTGCCGCGCCGGTGCACTTACATACGGCTGCTGAACGGTAATTTGACCGCCGCAGTTCGGGGGTCAAGGGGCGACAGCCCCTTGCGTTCTCTTGGGGTCGCGTAGGGGCGGTTCTCTTTCCGAAAGAGAATCGCCCTTGCGAAATGTGCCGCACGAAGTGCGGCGAGTTTCGCCGCCCTCGGCGGCAAAAAAGGAGCAACACCATGTCCATTCTCTTTGATCCCCGCGACGCGCGCTGCAAGTCCCCCTTCGGCGCGGTCACGACCTTCGCCGCGGTGGACTTCACCTTCTACCCGCGCGGGCACGCCGTCACCGGCTGCACGCTGCTCGCTCACCACGAATTTTCCGACCGCTGGACGGAGACCGAGCTCCTCCCCACCACGGACGAGGACGGCGCCCCCGCCTTTTCCGGCACCTTCTTCGCCCCCTCGCAGCCGGAGCTGATCTGGTATCACTTCCGCCTGCGCTGGGCGGACGGCGGCGAGAGCTGCTATGGCAAGGACGGCTTCCAAAGCTGGGATAAGGTAACGCCCTGGCAGCTGACCGTCTACGATGGCCGCGCCAAAATACCCGACTGGTTCGGCCGCGGCGTCACCTACCAGATCTTCCCCGACCGCTTTTACCGCGCAAGGACGCGCAGCGTGGACGGTCTGATCGGCTGCCGCACGCTTCACGAGCGCTGGGACGAAACGCCGCTCTGCGGCCCCAACGAGCGCGGCGACTACTGCGAGGACTTCTTCGGCGGCGACCTCGCCGGCATCACGGAAAAGCTCGACTACCTCGCCTCGCTCCACGTCACCACGCTCTACCTCAACCCGATCTTCGAGGCCGCCTCCAACCATCGCTACGATACCGCCGACTACGAAACGGTCGACCCGCTCCTCGGCGACGAGCAGGACTTCCGCGTCCTCTGCACGGAGGCAGAAAAGCGCGGCATCCGCGTCATGCTCGACGGCGTGTTCAACCACACCGGCGCAAAAAGCCGCTACTTCAACGCCGACGGCTTCTATCCCGCGCCCGGCGCGGCGCAGGGCCCCATCTCCCCCTACTATTCGTGGTACAGCTTCCACCCCTTCCCCACGGACTATGACGCCTGGTGGGGCATCAAGAATCTGCCCGCCGTGAACGAGCGGAACGAAAGTTATGTCAACTACATCATCACCGGCGAGAACTCCATCGTCCGCCGCTGGCTCCGCGCGGGCGCGAGCGCGTGGCGGCTCGACGTCGCCGACGAGCTGCCCGACGAATTTATCTTCGCCATCCGCGCCGTCATGCAGCAGGACTTCCCCGACGCCTACCTCCTCGGCGAGGTGTGGGAGGACGGCACCACCAAAGTCGCCTACTCCAAGCGTCGCCGCTACCTGCTTGGCGGCGGTCTGCACGGCCTGATGAACTATCCCTTCCGCACCGCGCTGCTGTCCTATCTTGCCGGCACGTCCGGCGCGGAGGACTTCCGCGACGCGATGGAGACCATCCGTGAGAACTACCCCTCCCCCGCCTTCTACGGCGCGATGAACTTCCTCTCCACGCACGACACGCCGCGCCTGCTGACGCTTCTCGGCTGTGAGCAGCCGCCGGCGGACCGCGATGCGCGCGCGCACTACCGCCTCTCCCCCGCCGAGCGCGAGCGCGGCACGGCGCTGCTCAAGCTCGCCGCGCTGGTGCTTTACGCCTTCCCTGGCTCGCCCACGGTCTACTACGGCGACGAGGCCGGCATGGAGGGCTTTGAGGACCCGTTCAACCGCCGCACCTACCCATGGGGGCATGAGGATACCGCGCTGCTCGATTGGTTCCGCACGCTCGGCCGGCTCCGCGCCGAACGGGAGTCGCTGCAAAGCGGCGACATTGCCTACCCCCTTGCTGCGGGCCGCGTGCTCTGCTTTGCCCGCCGCGCGGGCGATGAGGTCTCCCTTTGCGCCGTCAACGCCGGCGCGGAAAGCGCCTCGGTCGACCTGCCGTGGGCAGCGTCGCTCGCGCACGATGCACTCAGCGGCCAGTCGTTTTTGGCCGAAGGCGGTCGGCTGCATATCACCCTCGCCCCCTACGACGCTCTGCTGCTGACGGAGTAGATCGCCTTCTCCCGTTCGGTTTTCCGTGCCGCCGCTCATTTGCGCTTTGCTGATTCTTTTCCGCTGAATTGCGCGGCGCAGTCTCAAAATGTTTCACGTGAAACATTTTGCTTTGCTTTATCCTTTGGTCATTACCCTCCCATTTTACGGGGAGTGATGTTTCACGTGAAACATCACTCCCCGTTTTTGCATATCGCGCAGAAATTTCGTGCAAAATTTTTTCTCTTTCCGGTTGAAATCAGTCTGATTTGTGCTATACTGTTTTCTACTATACTTGAATGGCCGGGATCAAGCCGTTCCGGCAGAAGGCGGGTGTCGTTTTTGGCAAAAATCATAGCGATCGTCAATCAAAAGGGCGGTGTCGGCAAGACGACCACCTGCGTCAATCTGACCGCCGCGCTGCGCGAGCGCGGCAAGCGCGTGCTGCTGTGCGACTTTGACCCGCAGGCGAACTCCACCTCCGGCATGGGCGTGGACAAGACCGTGTCGCAGGGCGTCTACGACGTGCTCATCAACGGCGCGGATGTGAAGTCCGCCGTCGTCGCCACGCGCTACGGCGACGTGCTGCCCTCCTCCAAGGCGCTGGCCGGCGCGGGCATCGAGATGATCGACCTGCCGGACCGCCAGTTCCGGCTCAAGCAGGCGCTCGACGTTCTCGCCCCCGACTACGACTACATTCTCATCGACTGCCCGCCCTCGCTCGAGCTGCTGACGCTCAACGCGCTGTGCGCGGCGGACTCCCTGCTCGTGCCCGTGCAGGGCGAGTATTACGCGCTCGAAGGCCTTTCCGATCTGATGAACACCGTGCGCATCGTGCGCCGCAGCATGAACCCGCGGCTGGAGCTGGAGGGCGTGCTGCTGACGATGTTCGATGGGCGCACCAACCTCGCCATGCAGGTCGCCGAGGAGGTCAAGCGCTACTTCCCCGGCAAGGTGTATGCGACGGTCATTCCGCGCAATGTGCGCCTTTCCGAGGCGCCGAGCCACGGCAAGCCCATCAACGCCTACGACCGCACCTCCCGCGGCGCGGAGGCCTACGGCGCCTTCGCCGACGAGTTCCTGAAGAAGAACGGCTGAGCGGCGGCACGGGCAAAAGCAGTCGGAGACGGCTCCGCTTCGCAGCAGCCCAACCTTATTAAAAAGACAGCCGCGGGCGGGACGCCCGGGCTGTTCCCGATCATCGCACCCCGACAGAAAGGAGAATTTTCATGGCAAACGCAAACCGCGGGCTCGGCCGAGGGCTTGGCGCGCTGCTCGGCGACGCCGCTTTGCAGACCGAAAGCGCCGACAGCCTCTACCTCCCCATTTCGCAGGTGGAGAGCTGCGCCGGTCAGCCGCGCAAGCATTTTGACGACGCCGCGCTCGCCGATTTGGCGGACTCCATCCGCGAACACGGCATCATTCAGCCCCTGACCGTGCGCAAGCTCGCCTCGGGCTACTATCAGATCATTGCCGGCGAACGCCGCTGGCGGGCTGCGAGGCTTGCCGGTCTGACGCAGGTGCCCGCCATCGTCATCGAGGCGGACGACCGCAAGGCAATGGAGCTGGCGCTCATTGAAAACCTGCAGCGTGAGGACCTGAACCCCATCGAAGAGGCCGAGGGTTACAAAACGCTGATCGAGACCTATCACATGACGCAGGAGGACGCCGCCGCGACGGTCGGCAAGTCGCGCCCCGCCGTCGCCAACGCCATGCGCCTGCTCACGCTGGACGAAAGCGTGTGCGAGGCGGTGAAGGACGGCAGGCTGTCCGCGGGCCACGCCCGCGCACTGCTCCCCCTCCCCGCCGCCAGGCAGCGCGAGGCCGCAGAGACCATTGCAGCGCAGGGACTGAGCGTACGCCAGACCGAGGCGCTCGTCAAGCGCCTGACGACGGAAAAGAAGGAGCGTGAGCCGTCCATCGAGGAGATCACGCACAAGCTGCACGCCCACATCGCGGAGGAGGAGCTGGCCCAGTCGCTCGGCCGCGGCGTAAAGATCGTGGCGGGCCGCAAGAAAGGCCGCATCGAGCTGGACTATTACGACATGGACGACCTGAACGATCTGCTCGACGCGCTCGGCACCCTGCAGCAGCGCAAAAATGGAGGAACCAAAAAGTGACCGATTTCATTCACGAAGCACCGCCGCCGGAGAACCCGAAGCCCGCGGCTCCCGAAAAGCCGACCAGTGAAAAGGAGCGGCAGAAGCGCGTTTACGCCTACATTGCCGTGCTGTTCACCGTCGCCTTCATCCTTATCCTGTGGTCGTTTTTAGCGAACCACCGCTCGAACCAGCAGGTCATCGACCAGCTCAAGGGCAGCACGAGCATGATGCAGTCTACGCTCGAACAGAACGCCAAGCTGGAGGACGAGGTCAAGGCGCTAGAAACGCAGGTCGGGGAGCTGGAGCAGACGCTCGCCGAAACCGAAGACGCGCTGAGCGCGGCGCGGGAAGATGCGGAAAAGTACCGTGCGCTCTACGAGGAGCTTGCCGGCGAGGAAAGCGGAACGCCCTGACGGCAAGCCGCGCTTCACCGGTATACGCACCCTTTCATACGATATTATGATAGCGAGGTAGAAAATCATGCTGGATATTCGATTTATTCGGGAAAACCCCGAGCTTGTGCGGGAAAACATCAAGAAAAAGTTTCAGGACGCCAAGCTCCCCCTCGTGGACGAGGTACTGGAGCTGGACGAGAAGAAGCGCGCCGCCATCACCGAGGCGAGCGAGCTGCGCGCCCAGCGCAACACGCTGAGCAAGCAGGTCGGTATGCTGATGGGACAGGCCAAGAAGGACCCGAGCAAGCTCGAGGAGGCCGAGGCCATCAAGGCCAAGGTCAAGGCGCAGGCGGAGCGTTTGGCGGAGCTGGAAAAGTTAGAGGTCGAGTACGAGGAGAAGCTGCACCAGGATATGCTGCAGATCCCGAACATCATCGACCCCAGCGTGCCCATCGGCCCCGACGACAGCTATAACGTCGAGGTGCAGCGCTTCGGCGAGCCGAAGACGCCGGATTTTGAAATTCCCTACCACACGGAGATCATGGAGCGCTTTGACGGCGTGGACATGGACGCCGCGGGCCGCGTGTCCGGTGCGGGCTTCTACTACCTGCTCGGCGACATCGCGCGGCTGCACGAGGGCGTGCTCGCCTACGCGCGCGACTTTATGATCGACAAGGGCTTTACGTTCTGCATCCCGCCGTTCATGATCCACGGCAACGTGGTCGAGGGCGTGATGAGCCAGACCGACATGGACGCGATGATGTACAAGATCGAGGGCGAGGACCTCTATCTGATCGGCACGAGCGAGCACTCGATGGTCGGCCGCTTCATCGGCGAGATCCTGCCTGAGGAGAGCCTGCCGCAGACGCTGACCTCCTACTCCCCCTGTTTCCGCAAGGAGAAGGGCTCCCACGGCATTGAGGAGCGCGGCGTGTACCGCATCCACCAGTTTGAAAAGCAGGAAATGATCGTGGTCTGCAAGCCCGAAGACAGCATGAAGTGGTACGAGCAGATGTGGAAGTGGAGCGTGGAGCTGTTCCGCAGCATGGACATTCCCGTGCGCCAGCTCGAGTGCTGCTCCGGCGACCTCGCCGATCTGAAGGTCAAGAGCTGCGACATCGAGGCGTGGTCTCCGCGCCAGCAGAAGTATTTCGAGGTGTGCTCCTGCTCCAACCTCGGCGACGCGCAGGCGCGGCGGCTCAGGATCCGCGTCAAGGGTGCGGACGGCAGAATGTATCTGCCCCACACGCTCAACAACACCGTGGTCGCGCCGCCGCGTATGCTCATCGCGTTCCTGGAGAACAATTTGCAGGCCGACGGCAGCGTGCTCATTCCCGAGGTCCTGCGCCCCTACATGGGCGGCAAGGACAAGCTGGTGCCAAAGCATTGATTTTTGATAACAAATCGTAGTATTTCAATACTAAAATACTATTTGTTTTCAAAAATGGGCAAAGGAGGCTTCTTATGAAGAAGTTTATGGAAGAATTTAAAGCGTTCGCCATGCGCGGCAACGTCATCGACATGGCCGTCGGTGTCATCATCGGCGGCGCGTTCAAAGCGATTGCCGACTCGCTGGTGAACGACATCATCAACCCCGCCCTTGGCGTCTTTACCGGCGGCCACACCGACCTTTCCGGTCTCTCCTTTTCCCTGCCGGGCGGCGGTGAACTGATGCTGGGTAATTTCATCAATGCCATTTTGAACTTCCTCATCATGGCCTTTGTGGTGTTCTGCATCGTCAAAGCCATCAACAATATGCACGATAAGCTTTCCAAGCCCGAACCGGCCGCAGAACCGGAGCCGGAAAAGGAACCGGAACCGACAAAGGAGGAGTTGCTGCTCGCCGAGATCCGCGACCTTTTGAAGGAGCAGAGCAAGTGACCGCGCTGCTGCGCGAGGGACTGCGGGAGCTGGGGCTGGACGAGAGTCGGGCGGAGACGCTCGAGCGCTTCGCCGCGCTGCTGCTAAAAAAGAACGAGGTGATGAACCTCACCGCCATCACGGAGCCGGAGGCCGTCGCGCAGCTGCATCTGCTCGACAGCGCGGCGCTGACACGGTTCGTTGACCTCTCGGGGAAAACGGTGGTGGACGTCGGCACGGGCGCGGGTTTCCCGGGGATGCCGCTGCGTATTCTCAAGGACGACTTCGATCTGACGCTGCTCGACAGCCTCGGCAAGCGCATCGCGTGGCTCGAGGAGGTCTGCGGTACGCTGGGGCTGAAGCGCGTGGAATGCGTTCACGCGCGGGCGGAGGAATTTGCCGCCGGACATCGGGAAAGCTATGACCTTGCGGTGTCGCGCGCCGTCGCACAGCTCAATGTGCTCTGCGAGCTGGCGCTGCCGCTTGTGAAGGTCGGCGGGCAATTCCTCGCGATGAAGAGCGTAGACACCGAGGAGGAGATCGCCGCGGCAAAGAGCGCGATCAAAACGCTCGGCGGAAAAATCGTCAAGGTCGAGGATTACACCATCCCGACGAGCGGGGTCACGCACCGCGCGGTGGTGATCGAGAAGGTCTCCCCTACCCCGCCGAGGTATCCGAGGGCGTTCGCAAAGATCAAAAAGCAGCCGCTGTGAGCGGCTGACGGGAGTTTTCTATGGGACAGGTCATCGCTGTGGTGTCCGGAAAGGGCGGCACGGGAAAAACTTCATTCACCGCGCTCGTCGGCTCGGCGCTCGCCGAGATGGGACACCGGACGCTGTGCCTCGACTGCGATGTGGGTCTGCGGAATCTGGACCTGGCGCTCGGCATGAGTGACAGCGCGCTGATGGACTTCACCGATGTCATTCTCTCGCGCGCGACGCTCGAGCAGGCCGCGGTGCGGCACCCGCGCTGCGACCGGCTGTATCTGCTGACCGCGCCAGTCGGGCTGCACGAGGACATCCGCACGAGCGAGATGAAAAGGCTGCTCGACGAGGTGCGGAGCAGGTTCGACTATTGTCTCATTGACTCCGGCGCGGGGCTGGGCGACGCCTTCCGGCTCGCGACCTGCGCGGCGGACCGCGCGGTGGTGGTCGCGACGACCGATCCCACGAGCCTACGCGACGCGCAGCGGACCGTGATGGAGCTGCGCGATTACCCGAACGGAAGGCTGCACCTGGTGGTCAACCGCGTGCGGCGCAAACTGCTCAAGGCGCTGAGCAGCAACATCGACGACGCCATCGACGCGGCGGGCCTGCCGCTGCTGGGCGTGATCCCCGAGGACGAGGGCATCCCCATCGCGCTGGGGCGCAGCGCCCTGACCGTATTCTCCCGCGAGAGCAGCGCCGAGATCGCCTGCCGCAACATCGCGCGCCGTCTCACCGGCGAGCGCGTGCCGCTGATGAAGCTGCCGCGGCGATAAAACAGAAAATCATAAATTTACGATAGAAAGGGGCGCGGTTATATGAATATCGCTCTCATGGCACACGACAACAAAAAAGACCTGATGGTGCAGTTCTGCACAGCCTATGCAGGCATCCTCTCCAAGCACACCATCTGCGCGACCAACATTACCGGCAAGATGGTCGCCGAGGCGACGGGTCTGCCCATCCACCTCTTCCTCGCGCGCGTACACGGCGGCGCGGAGCAGATCGGCGCGCGCATCGCCTACAACGAGATCGACATGGTGCTCTTCTTCAACGACCCGCGCGATGAAAAGTCCTGCGAGAGCGTGAGCTATATTTCCCGCCTGTGCGACCAGAATAACATCCCCTTTGCCAGCAATGTGGCGACGGCGGAAATGCTCGTCCTCGGCCTCAGCCGCGGCGACCTCGACTGGCGCGACATCGTGAACCCGAAAACCAAGCCGTTTACGGCGTGATTTTGAATACAAACCGTATTATTTCAGCTTGAAATTACAGATAGGAGTTGTTATTATCTTATGATGCAGTCCCGTACACACAACTGTAACCAGCTTCGCATCGAGAATGTGGGCGAGAAGGTCAAGCTCGTCGGCTGGATGGAAAACGTCCGCGAGGTCGGCGGCAATCTGGCGTTCGTCGTGCTGCGCGATTTCTACGGCACGACGCAGGTCGTCGTCGAGGACGAGGCCGACCTGAAGGTCATCAAGGGGATCAACAAGGAGAGCACCATCTCCGTCGAGGGCACCGTGCGCGAGCGCGCGAGCAAGAACAGCAAGCAGGCCACCGGCGAGATCGAGGTCGTGCCCGAGAAGATCGAGGTGCTCGGCCGCTGCCGCTACAATTCCCTGCCCTTTGAGATCAACCGCAGCCGCGAGGCCGACGAAACGCAGCGCCTGAAGTACCGCTACCTTGACCTGCGCAATCCAGCCGTCAAGAAGAACATCATCCTGCGCTGCCAGGTGATCGCCGCGCTGCGTCAGGCGATGATGGCGCACGACTTTCTGGAGATCACGACGCCGATTTTGACCGCCTCCTCCCCCGAGGGCGCGCGCGACTATCTCGTGCCCGCGCGCAAGCACCCGGGCAAGTTCTACGCGCTGCCGCAGGCGCCGCAGCAGTTCAAGCAACTGCTGATGACGAGCGGCTTCGACCGCTACTTCCAGATCGCGCCCTGCTTCCGTGATGAGGACGCGCGCGGCGACCGCTCCCCCGGCGAGTTCTATCAGTTGGATATGGAGATGTCGTTCGCGACGCAGGAGGACGTGTTCGCTATCTGCGAGGACGTGCTGCCCCCCATCTTCGCGAAGTTCGGCACCTATGATATTGCATCCCAGCCGCCGTTCCGCCGCATCGCGTACAACGACGCGCTGGCGGTCTACGGCAGCGACAAGCCCGATCTGCGCATCGACCTGACTGCGACCGACGTGACGGAGCTGTTCGCCGAGAACGAATTTGAGGCGCTGCGCGGTCAGACGGTCAAGGCCGTGCCCATCACGGACTGCAAGCTGACGCGCAAGCAGATCGACAAGCTGCTCGGCGACTGCGAGGTGCAGAGCGGCACGAAGAGCTATTGGTTCAAGGTCGATGAGAACGGCGAGCTCGCCGGCGGCATCGGCAAGTTCGTCGCCCCCATCAAGGCCGAGCTGACCGAGAAGCTGGGGCTCAAGCCCGATACGCTGGTCATCGTGTGCGCGGGCAAGCTCGCGACCAAGGCCGTGGGCGTCGCCATCAAGACCTTCGGCCCCGCCTGCGAGGGTCACATGGACAAGGAGCGCTACGAGT
>ERZ1106976.1556-NODE-1556-length-22637-cov-4.344168_pt1 | contig 22637 bp, 15 predicted proteins | sample MGYA00403687_ERZ1106976 | MGnify/ENA primary metagenome ERZ1106976 (study PRJEB35170, sample SAMEA104062446) | human gut metagenome | biome: human gut; feature: human-associated habitat; material: faeces | place: Denmark | collected 2013-02-22 ... | reverse complement strand
GATAAAGCGGACATACGGCTTCATACAGACCAAAGGGACATTTGTATATAATAAGTCCGTGAGCATTATCGGAACGGTGAAAAGCATTTTGATCGCTTTGCTTACATATTTTCTCTGCTTCTTGAGAGTAATGGAGACAACGGCAGAATTCCAGCGGATTTTCAGGAAATGAAGCGATTTCTTTAAAGTCTCGGTCGTGAATAGAAATTCTGAAGCCCGTAGCATGATGCAGTTCACGCAGTAAGGCAGCAATATCCGGTTGTTTCATAATATATCTCCGGTTGAACAATAATTTGTGTACTATTTTACTATATATTATACTTTTTTTTATTGAAAAGTCAAGAACGGCGGTGTATAATGATTAGTGTAAAATTTTCAACATAATAGGATAGCTGCAGAGTCATTTGTTTCTACGACCGTTATTTTTGTTATTCAACAATCGAAAAGAGATACTCGATTATGATGATTTTATCCTCAGAGGGGAAATAAGGGTTGTTTTAACGTTCGGAGCGGCGGGAAAGGATGGTTTTAAAATGGCAACAGCAACACTTGTGGTAATGGCAGCGGGTATGGGAAGTCGATTCGGAGGCTTGAAGCAGCTTGAGCCTGTCGGAGCGGATGGTGAGATGCTTCTTGACTATTCGGTATATGATGCAATACGTGCCGGATTTGACAAGGTGGTTTTTGTAATTAAAAAGAGTATCGAAAAGGATTTTAAAGAGCTTGCAGGAGACAGAATTGCGGGCAATACGGAGGTAGAATATGTTTTCCAGGAGCCCCCGTCTCATCGCCCAAAACCGTACGGAACGGGAGAGGCGATTTTATGTGCGGAGAAGTCTGTCAGCACTCCATTTGCCGTAATAAATTCAGATGATTTTTATGGTGCCGATGCTTTCAGAAAGATTCGAGCCGGTCTTAACAATACTTCCGATTACTGTATGGTAGGCTATCGCCTTGAAAACACTCTTTCCGACAACGGTGCGGTTTCTCGCGGAGTATGTGATATCAGGGAAGGCTGTCTTACCGATATAAATGAGCATACATCTCTTACTAAGGAGTCCGGACTTGATCCTGCAACAGTTGTTTCAATGAATATGTGGGGACTTCAGCCGGATATATTTCCGGAACTGAAAAGGCAGTTTGGAGAATTTCTCAAGACCGCGGATATTAGCAAGGATGAATTTCAGATACCGAAGGTTATTGACAAGGTGATAAAGAGCGGAACTCATAAGGTTAAGGTTTACAATACTTCGGAGGTTTGGTACGGGATGACTTATCGTGAAGATAAGCAAAAGGTGGTCGAGGCGATAAAAAGAATGACCGATAATGGTATTTATCCTGCGGAGCTTTGGAAATGAGAGATTTGAGAGAAATTTGTACACACTTTGCTTTTGAGGGAAGACTTATACATACTGAGCCCTATGGCTGCGGTCATATAAACGACACGCATTGTCTCTGGTATGATCGAGGAGGCTATCCTCCTGTCAGATACATTCTTCAGCGAATTAATACGGAAGTATTTCGTGATGTGGACGGACTCATGAATAACATTTTCTCTGTTACTGAACACATAAGAACAAAGCTGCTCTTAAACGGGGAGGCTTCCGATCGAGGAACGCTGACTATTGTTCCCACGGACTCCGGTAAGCTGTATTATACTTCTTCTGATAAAAACTGCTATCGGGCATATAAGTTTGTGGAGAGGACCTTTTCGCTTCAAACAGTTGAAAACCATACTCAATTTGAAAGTCTTGCGCATGCATTCGGGAATTTTCAAAATCAACTCAGTGATTTTGACGCTTCAAAACTTTCGGAAACCATTCCCGATTTTCATAATACGGTAAAGCGCTATAGGGCTTTGGAAGCAGCGGCAAAGAAGGATACTGTCGGAAGAGCTGGCTTAGTATCGGCTGAGCTGGCTTTTGCTGAAGAGAGAAAGAAGGATGCCGGAATCCTCATCGGACTGCTCGAACGAAAAGAGCTTCCTCTCAGGGTTACGCACAATGATACAAAGCTCAATAATGTTCTTTTTGACGCCGATAGCGGGGAGGCGATGTGTGTTATTGACTTAGATACTGTGATGCCGGGACTTGTTCACTATGATTTCGGGGACAGTATACGTTTCGGTGCAAGCACCGCAGCCGAAGATGAAAAGGATCTTAACAAAGTTGAGATGGATATCGGTCTTTTTGAATCATATACACGTGGATTCCTGTCTGCCTGCGGAGATAAGCTTACCAAAGCGGAGATAGAATACCTTCCGTTCAGTGCGAAGCTGCTTACCTATGAATGCGGAATACGGTTTCTTACCGATTATCTGAGCGGAGATACTTATTTTAAAATTCATTATCCCGAACAGAATCTTGATCGTTGCCGTACGCAGTTTAAATTGGTTTATGATATGGAAAATAAAATGTCTGCAATGTGCGGAATTGTCAGTAGGCTTGCCGCTGGAAAATAAATGGCATATTCGCTTGTTCATTTCCTGTCACACTTCACTAATTTCGTTGGCAGGAGCCGCTCCTGCCTTTTGTATCGTTTGACAAAAATATGACTGCGCAATCTATCCCGTCAGAACTCACCGATATAGACTTAAATCAAAATAGTTATGACATAACATCAGAAAAAAGACTGAATTTTTTCGGAATATTTACGGAGATTAGGGGGAATTTCCGGGAAAGGATATACTATGAAAAATATAAAGCATAAAACCGATCTTTGTGTTGTGGGAGGAGGTCTGGCTGGGACTTGCGCGGCCATTGCTGCTGCAAGACATGGATTGAAGGTCATTCTTATGCAAGATCGTCCGATGCTTGGAGGAAATGCTTCAAGTGAAGTTCGTATGTGGGTGTGCGGAGCAAGAGATAAGGACTATAAAGAAACCGGTATTCTCGAGGAAATCGAGCTTGAGAATTTTTACCGTAACGATAACCGTTGTTATCAGGTTTGGGATACTGTGATCTATGAAAAAGCGTACTGTGAACCTAATTTAACATTATTTCTCAATACTACCTGTCAAAATGCGGAAATGAGCGGCAAAAAAATTATGAGCGTTACCGGCTGGCAGATGACTTCAGAAACCTATCATACGGTTGAAGCGGCTTACTTTGCTGATTGTTCGGGGGATTCTATTTTGGCGCCTCTAACCGGAGCGGGATTCCGGTTAGGAAGAGAGAGCAGAGACGAGTTCGATGAATCGATTGCTCCTGAAACGGCTGATAAGAAAACGATGGGACTATCCTGTATGTTTCAGATTCGGGAAACACCGACGCCGCAGAGGTTTATTCCGCCGGAATGGGCCATGAAGCTTCCGACCGATGACGATATTCCGCTGAGAGAACATGAAATCGGTACAAATTACTGGTGGATTGAGTTAGGAGGAGATCGTGATAGTATTCATGATACAGACTCACTGCGCCATGAATTATTGTCAATCTCGTACGGGGTGTGGGATCATGTTAAAAATTATGGAGATCACGGCGCTGAGAATTGGGTTCTTGATTGGATCGGTTTTCTTCCCGGAAAGAGAGAGAGCCGCAGATATGTGGGGGACTATATTATCACTCAGAATGACGTAAGCTCAGGAGGTCATTTTGACGATGTGGTAGCATACGGCGGTTGGACGATGGATGATCACTTTCCGGAGGGATTTTATTATCGCGGAGGTTATCCTACAATTCATCATCCTGCGCCGACGCCTTGGGGAATACCATGGAGAAGCCTTTATTCGGCGGATATAGACAATCTTCTTTTTGCAGGACGAAACATCAGTGTGACACATACGGCAATGAGTTCCTCCAGAGTAATGGCTACCTGTTCGCTTATCGGTCAAGCGGTTGGTACGGGAGTAGCATTGGCAGTGAAATGCGGATGTTCTCCGAGGGATATAGATGTAGCGCAGTTACAGCAGGAGCTTATGCTTGATGACTGTTATATTCCTTACAAAGAGAGAAAACTCAGCCGTCTTACCTTGGAGGCAGATACCAATGCCGAGATCGTACGTGACGGTATAGACCGTAATTTCGGAGACTTGGTTCATTGCTGGAGAGGAAGGAAAGGGGAGTACATTGAATATTCGTTTAATTCCCCTCAATATGTTGAAAAACTACGGCTTGTATTTGACAGCAATCTGCAGCGTGAGTATCTTAATATGCCGAGCAATTATCCGCTTAATGAGACAAAATATAAGCTTCCCGATACGCTGGTACGTTCATATTCTGTTGTAGCGGCAACCGAAACCGGCGAGGAGGTTTTAGAAAAGGTTTGCAACAATCGCCGCAGATTGGTTTTTCACGATATAAATAAGAGGATAAAAAGTATTCGTATAGTTCCTGAAACGACTTGGGGATGTTCTGAATACCGGATATTTGCAGTGGACCTTCTTTGATGGCAAAGGGCGTTTACATATTTGAAACAATATGTGCGCCTTTCTTTATTGAGACGAAAATGTGCAAATATGTGATATTCAATTGATTTATTCTTTCGGGTGGTTAGGAAATCACTGAATAAATCGTCTACGGAGCCTTCGGGCAGATGGATTGCCCGGAATCGTTAAAAAAACTTGAAATATGAAGACAATGCCGTCGGGCTCTGACCGTACAGATGCATAGTCGTATTTTTTGTCAAACGATACCAATTGAGGAGACAAGAGTGACTCCTTTGGTTTGCGAAATTGGTGAAGTATGACGAAAAATGCACAAACAAATATGCCGTCAAGGCGCAAGTAGTGAATCCGTTGGTGTTGTCTTAACCATATTCCTGCATTTTTTGCCTTGCCGTTCAAAAAATCATCCCGGAAATCGGCATAGCCGTTTTATTTAGCGATTCCTTAGAATATTTTCGAAAAATTTTGGCGGAAAGGTTCGGTTTGAAAAATGAATTATAGATTGGAAAGAGAAAAACCACGGTATGAAAAACCTGACGCTATGCTTATATGGCATCCGTCAGAGAGGGAAACCTATTATGATATCCCGCATGATTCTTGGTGTATGTTCAGAAAGAAAATCCTTCTCGGTTCAAGTGCCGAAAAAGGTGTTATTAAAATATTTGCCGATACCAGATATCTTTTGTATGTAAACGGAGTCGAAGTTGGAACCGGTCCTTGCAGAAGTGATCCGAGATGGCAGTACTATGATGAGATTGATATAACGAAGCTCCTTCATTCCGGAGAGAACTGTGTTTCAGTTCTTGTTCTTTATCTCGGTTACGGAACCGGTCAATCAATCAGCCGAATTCCTGCACTCTATGCGGATGTGAAAATTACGGTATGTGGAGTCGTGCATTCATTTGCTACCAATTCTGATTGGAAATGCAAGCTTTTGAGGGCGCATAATCCCAAGGCTCCTCGTGTCAACGGATGTAAAGGGCGGATTGAGATTTTTGATAATCGCTGTTATGATGAAAATTGGACGAAAGCGGAATATGACGACAGTGATTGGAGTGTATGCCATCAAAGGAATCCTCTGGATTCGCCGTTTTGGAATATTCAGCCAAGAAAAATTGCCATGTTGCAAAGAAAGTTTATTTCTGCCGGTGGGATCATTTCTGAAGGAAGTACCTTGTGTGTCTCCGGATATGATATTTCGCATTTACATTTTCAGATTATGCGAGAATTGGAAAATGCAGTTTTTATTTCTTCTGATAAGAATTTCCCATGTTTGTTTGAAGAAAAGACGGAAAATCTACGCTGTGTTATTGCCGATTTTGGGAAAATATTTGTGGGAACGGTAGTGATTGAAGCAGAAGGCAGCGAGGGGGATATCATTGATATTGTATATGCGGAAGAGCTGTTTGACGGTAAACCGAAGTTTGACGGAGTATCTTATCGACCTATCAGCCGATTTATTTTAAGGAAAGGGAAGAACCGTTTGTCTGTGTTCTTCGGATATGAGGCGTTTCGTTATCTCACCTTTATTTTTCGTTCCGCGGGGAGTATAAAAATCAATTCTGTTTCGGTTCTTACCAGGGAATATCCGTTCTCCCGAACAGCCTCATTCAGATGTGAAAATCGGGAAATGAACCGTCTTTGGGATATAAGCGCCCGTACTCTTGAAATATGCCTTCAGGATGGCTATCTTGATTCTCCCAGCAGAGAACAGCAGCAGTGGATGGGGGATGGTCGGTACCAGGCGATAATGAATTATTATTATTCCGGAGATACCGTTATGACGGAAAAACTGCTTTTACAGATTGCACAGTCGCAGGATTTTGAAGGAATGACTGCTTCACGTTATCCTGACGGTAATCATAATCTCGCTCCGATTCCCTCTTACTGTTTTCAATGGCTGTGTGCGTTTTCGGATTATTATAAATATACCGGGGAGACGGAATTGATATGTCTACTTTATCCAGGAATTGTAAAGGGGATACGATGGTTTTCTGCTTTTGAAGGGGAAGACGGATTGCTTTATAATGTTCCGTACTGGAATTATTGCGATATGGGGATAAACAGGAAAGGTGAACAGGGGGATTTTTATCGCGGTGGAAGTATAGCTTATCTTGATATGCTCTATGCTGAGGCGCTTTCATCTGTCATTCTTTGCGCGCGGATTGTGAAAGACAGGGAGGCTGAGAACTTTTTTACTCATAAACGTCGGAGGCTTGTTGCAAGTATAAGAGAGAAGCTTTGGAATCCGAAAAGAAATGCTTATGCTGATTCCCTTGTCGAAGGAGTTCTCTCTGAATCTATTTCCGAGTCGGTGAATGCTCTTGCTGTTATTGGATTTGAACACGGGGAGCGCGGAAAGACAATATTTCGTTCGGTTTTTTGTCCCGAAACCCGCCACAACGATGTTGTAGAAGTAAGCGTTTATTCGATGATTCTACTTTCACGGGCCTTAAAAGTTCTTAAAGAAGAAACATTATCGGTCAAAATATTTCTTAAACGCTATCAAATGATGCTTGAATCCGGATGTGAGACAACATGGGAATATTGGTGGTTATGTAAAAAAGATAATAATGGGAAGAACATAAGCTTTTCAAGCGCTTGTCATGCGTGGGGTGCTTCGGCAATCGTTCTTGTAGCAGAGAATGTACTTGGTATTGATCCGGAGAATTCCAAAGTCACAATTCCGAAGGGCATAAGTTCTCTGCTCGGAAGGATTCATGCAACAATTTTTCTTCCGAATAACAGGCAATTTACTTCGGAATAAATCACAATACCAGCCAAATAGGTATCCCTATAATGCCTTGATACCGGTAGGAGTGAAAACACATTACATCTTAAGCACACTCGTAAATACCAAAGTCTTTAAAGGAATGCGGTACGGCATGCGTAACGGAGGCCTTGTCTTTATTTTTTTGCCGAAGTACAATCCCTTAGACAATTTTCTTTACTTAATGAAGCCGATGCTGCGGTATTCAACGTTAAAAGCTTCTTTTGAGACTTCCGTTAAGCGGATAGTTTTCAAATTACAATAAGGTGTCTCCAAACTGAGTAACATTTTAGAATATTTAAGTCTCATATTGGAATTGAGAAAGATTATCCAGTGTGATAAAATTAATGTAAACATATTGACACAATAAGCACATTCAAAACTATTAGCCTTATGGTTATCTTGAAGGAGGTTTACTTTATGAAAAAACAATTCTTTGTTACTCTTATTACACTGTTGATCATTTTTGGCGTTTTATCCTCCTGTACTCGCGGTGAGTCAGGAAAGGAAGAAACCGGAGGATCGAAAGGCACAACGCAGACTGCCGTTGCGACATCAGGCGAAAATACCCCTGACCTTCCTGAAATAGATATGGACGGATTTGTCTTTTCTATTCTAAATTACGGCGAGGGACAGGGATATTCCAAGGCGACCTTAGATGTTGAATACAGCGAAGAACTTGATAATGTTGACGAGGCGATTTACAATCGAAATCGTAAGATCGAGTCACAGTATCAATGTGAAATATCGGTAACCGGTGTTGCCGCTCCTCATACTACTCTTAATCAGGTTGTAAGCTCAGGAGATGATTCCTTTGATCTTGCAATGGTGTATGAAGAATGGATTTCGCAGGTTCTTGAAAATGTTGGAGATTGGACCGACCTGCCCTATGTGAATCTTCAGGCAGACTGGTGGAATGAGGGTGCTAATAATACCTTTAATATTAACGGCGTACAATTTGCCGCTACCGGAGATTTTAGTCTTTCACAATATAATAAAATATATGCTTTTGTATATAACAAGGATCTTTTTGCGGATATTGATACAGAAAATAATTTGTATCAGCTTGTACGGGACGGTGAATGGACAATAGATAAAATGTATGAAATAGCAAAGCCATTCGATCGTAATCTTGACGGAGATGTCAATACTGTTTCGGATGAGGACGGTCATGGCATAGTTGCTACTTCTAAGGTGATTTTTTCTCTTCTTTTAACCGGCGCCGGAGGCAGAATAATTGACCGGGATATGGACGGTCAGCCTACCTTTGCGCTTGGTAGTAAATATGTTGAAATTCTTGATAAAATAATAATGGTAAACAGCAATGACGGCGGATATTATCGAAATGTGCCGGAAGCTAACGGCGCTCTCCGATGGAATGAATATGCCTCAGGGAATACCTTGTTTTATGCTGCTATTTTGGGAAGTGTAGATGGAACTCGTGATTACGATTTTTCGACAGGATATCTCCCCGCTCCCAAATATAACGAGGAACAGGATCAATATTATTCCATATCCATAGGAAGCAACGTTGCTGTACTTCCGAGAAACCTTCCCGATGATCGCTGTGGAAATGTTGGTATACTGCTCGAAGCATTGTCGTACGCTTCGCGCGATACTGCGGTTCGTGAATACAGAGATACCTATTTGAAAACAAAGCTTGCAGATGAAAATGATGCTGAAATGATACAGCTTCTCTTTGATACCGTTACCTTTGATCTCGGAAATAATCTTTGGGCTTCAAAGGGGCGCTTAACGGTTAACAGGGAAATTTTTCATGATCTTAACAAGAACTATACTTCAAAGCTTGAGGTGATCGGGACGGATCTTGAAAATGAGTTTGAAAACGTAATCGATTTGATTGATAAAATCAAAAATGCCGAGTAATACGGAAGCCGGCTGTCGCACAATAGGCGCGGCAGCTAGTTTGAATCTTTTGATTAGCATAATGAAGAAAGGAAGATATGCTATGAGAAAAAAATTTACAGCATGTTTTATATTTTTATGTTTATTTCTACTGCTTCTCGGATCCTGCGTCGGAGAGAATAAAAATGAAAACGACTCAACGCAGTCCGCATCTGGATCGACTGCCGAGAAAGAAGATAATACAGGAACTACCGACACTGTACAGACCACAGAGGCAGAGCAGACAACGGAAACTTTGCCGCAGATTACCACAGAACAGGAGAAGGAGTCTCCTGATTATTTGCTTCTTTATGTTGATGAAAAAGCAAAGCTGATTGATGATCCGAGTACGAACGATTTGGGAGGAGGCGGGAATCCGATTCAGTTTGTTGACGATAACGGAATAGGGTATTCCTCTCTCAATGATATCGTATATTTTGAGAATGTCGATTTCGGAGAAAAAGGTGCAAAGGAGATGACCATCTTTTTCTCTAATGGAAACAGAGACGGTAATCACTCTACGCTTTCGGTATATATTGATGACTATGAAAACAATGAACCGATTGCGCTTTTTGATATTAAATATACCGGCGGATGGGATTCCAGCTATGCTAAGGAGTTCAGTGTCGATTGTACTATCCCTGCAGGAAAGCATACCGTGTATATTCAGTTTGCAAATGAAAATTCCGGCTCCTTTACATGGATATCCTTTGCAGAGGCAGATTGAGTTTCAGAGAATAAAATGGCTGCCGTATTAAAGCGGCAGTCTGAAATTTTCGGGTTCGTATTCGAGAATCAGTACAACTTGCGTCGATTCCCCAATTAATGGTTAGTAAGGATACTTTTGCAAAGTAAAAGCTGTGGTCTTAAGGCAATATCGCACAATGATTGTTGTGCAGTTGCGCCGCCAGATTTTTTGTCAAACAATACAAATTGAGGAGATATGAAAATAGTAACTTCGTTTCCCGGTGCTAATATACGGATTTTATCGCAGGAGAAAGATATTGTATATCTTGCGCCTGATTTGAGGGATACCATAGGTGATTGGTTCTATTGGTGTTTTGCGGTGGAAGAAGCGGACGGGAGAACAATAACCTTTGTTTTCGACAGTCCTGTGCGTGGCGGTTATTATGGCGCAGCAGTAAGTCACGATTTTTCTGAATGGCATTGGCAATATGAGTCAGAAGGTGAACCTGACCGCTTTACTTACACCTTTTCAAATGGCGAGGGAAGAGTATATTTTGCTCATGATATGCTGTATCGCCCTGAACGGATTGTGAATCTTGCGGAATCTTTAGGAATTCATTCTGATATGCTTTGCAAATCTCGAAAAGGAAGACATATTCCGTGTTTTACCTTTGGAACGGGAGAAAAAACAGTAATTCTTACTTCCCGGCATCATGCTTGTGAATCTACCGGAAGCATGCATGGATGAAAGATGATGTTCCGACATTTGCCAGGTATGTCAGTTTATCTCGTGAGGAAGCAGTAGGAATAGCGCTCGAAACGCCGTATTTTGGAAAAACGGATGACAGATTCTATCCCGAAAAAGCAATTATGCTTGGTCGATGTGTGGCGGAGGCTGTTCGCAGGTATTTAAGGTAATACTGCCGGGTTCACGCCTTGCGTTTTGATGGCATATCTGCGTGTCCCTTTTCCGTCATACTTCACCAATTTCGTTGACAGAGGAATCGCTTTTGCCTCCTCAAATGGTATCGACTGACGAAAAACATGACTGTGCAGATGTACCGTCAGAACCCAACGGTATTGCCTTGAATTTATAACGTGGTAATATAAAAAGCGGCAGGTCAAATGCCGCTTTTTTATATGCAAGGGAAAGCCTGTTCAGTGCGATGTCTCTAAGAATGGATATCTTTATAAAATAGAATATGCTGTGAATCGGATTTATAATAAAGAATAAAATTAAAGAATCTTTCAGCAAAAGCCGGGTGGCTCCGCAGATTTTACAATATAGGCTTTACGATATTGATTCGGAGACATTCCGAATTTCAGATTGAAGATTCGGTAGAATGCCGACGGTGTGGTAAATCCTGTGGCAAGTGCAATTTGTGAAACCGGCATAGTAGATTCGATAAGAAGCTGTTTGGCTTTCATGATGCGATAATTGCTTAGATATTGAATTGGCGAAAGACCGGTTTCAGCTTTAAAGATTCTGAAAAAATAGCTTCTGTTGATTGCAAGCATATCGGCAATGCTTTCGACGGTAATTTCGTTAAAGTAATTATATTGTATATAATTAAGGGCAAGAAGTACATAATTATTCATATTATGATCGTGATGCTGACTTTCACCCTTAATGTTAACAAAAAAGCGTATCATTTCGAGAAGCCTGGTCAGAGCAAAAATATCGGAATTCATAATTTTGCCGGAAAGAAGTTGATTTGCTGTGTCCTCTATTAGACTGCAGATGGAATCATCATTTATAGTGATGACGCAATTGTCGGCGAATCCGGTTCTGCCAATCAGTTCCTCTGCCATCTTTCCGTCGAAAGCGAAGAAACAGTATTCCCATGGGGATTCGCTGTCCGCAGTATAAACTGTAGATTCATTTGGGGGAATAAGGAAAGCCTGTCCCTTTGTTACAGGATATGCCGTTTTATGGATTGAGTAGGTGCCTTTGCCGGATATTACATAGTGGATGAGATAAAATGCGCGTACGGTGGGACCGTAGGTGTATCCCGATTCGCAGGCATCGCGGCCACAGTGGCAAAAATTCAGATATGGGCTTGATCCGTTAAGCGCAGCAAAAAGATCTGGCGTCTTGTAAGCCATGATTTTTTCCATACCCTTTCGGGGTTCCTCTCATTAAAATGATTTGTTTATAAAACTGATTATAACACATCAAAAAGTAAAATGTCAATAATTTTTGAAGGAAGAACTTTATATATAGAAATTTACTTTTGACAAATTTATATCGTCAAAACGCAATGTCACAAATTAGAAATTATATATCACAAATTGGTGTTGAAAAACTTATAAAAATCATATAAAATATAAACAAAGAGAATGTGTAATATGAAATAGTGAATATTCAATATGTTTAAATAATATTATACGCTGTATTTATTTACGATCTTGTAAATCTGCGCATGAGTAACTTGCGCTGTAAAAATAATTTGGAGGTTTTTCAATGAAAATCAAAAGAATTGCTTGCCTGGCGATAGCAACAGTCATGATGGCTGCTGTCTGCGCCTTTTCCGTAAGTGCCGCAGCACTTACGGTGTCCCAGAATTTTAGTGCAATGTCTAACAATGTCAGTCTGACACCTGCTGATATTGGTGCGTACGCTATTCATGGGGTGGTGGTTGACTCAAAGGATAACGGTGCAAAAATGCTTTGCGGAACACCACAGTCTTCAATTGGAATAGGAGATGACGTTACGGTCGGACTTGATCTCGGTAATCCGAACGCCGAGCTTCTTGCAAGAGCAGACTTATCATATGCGGCATATAAGCTTTCTGCGGATTCGGGAAAGTGTATTGACAGCGTTACTGTCAGCATAAACGGTATGATGAATGCTTTTGTAGGAGCTACAGGAAAGAACAATCAGGTTGGCGTTTATGTTACTTCTTCAATAGCCGCAGATGAAAACGGTAAAATTGATTTTTCAAAGCTTACGCCGGCAAAGGTATTTCAGAATGATGACGGTGTCGGAGATTTCAGATCTGATGAAAAAACAAAAACCGCTGATATAAGTGCCGCAGTAGCTGCTCTCGGGGAAAAGCAGGATGTATATGTGATTATAGCTATTCTCGATCCGTGGGAGCCTTCCTCCTCCTCGTGGGAATCCGGTGTGGATCATTCTCGCTGCCGTATTTCAAAGCTTTCGATAACCGCTACACAAAAGAATGCTACCGCATCTCCAGAGCCCAACCCCGGGACCTCCGATGCTATAATGATTTCCGCAATTTCTCTTCTTCTTGTCAGCGGTATGGCAATTGCGGTTGTTTCCTCAAAGAAACAATTGGGATAAGATAATTATTGTATTTTAGATAGACTTTTTTGCTTGCAGGTTAATATCGAGAATATTGGCTTGCAAGCATTACTTTTAACCATGAGATTTCCGACAGAAAGATTTATGTCGGAAAAATAAAGTGAATGAATTATGAAAAAAATAACGAATTCAAAAATGAAAAAAATTACGATTCTGCTTGTTATACTTGTTGTTTGCATTGCAGTAATTGTATGTGCAGCCATATTTATACATAGAGAACAAGCATCTAAAGGGACAGAAAGTAATGCTAATGCTGAAAGCGTAAGCTCATCGGAGAATATAAGCGGCGATAAGGAGGACAATATGGATACAGAGACTCTTATTGGAGCGATTGCTGATCAACTATATGCTGATGACAAAACGCATCAGCTTATTCTGTCGGAGAATGTATCGGTTGCAGAACTGACGGCGTCAACGGGAACACTTTCAGAGGAGTATACGGTCATTACTTTTTCACATAAAGGTTCTTTTGCGGAATGGACAATGGATTTAAGCCAACCGGTGCCAAAAAACGCAGACGAGCCGATTCTTCTTGCTGTTACCGAGATACATCGTGAAAATGAAGAGACGCTTGCCTATACTGTATATGTGAATGACAAGGCAGTTTATTTTCGTACCTACGGTCAGATTGCTTCTGCCCCCAACCAATATTATATATGGCTGAGAAGAGATGAAATTTCCGATTTATCGAAGGTGAAAATTAGAATCGAGAGCGAAAGTAAAACGGTATTTTCAATCGCATCGATATTAGCCTATACAGATCTTTTTGAAACGACGGAAAGAGAAGGACTTGATACTGCGCTTGGTATTTATTTTCACAGTGCTTCTTCTGTAGATAAGGCCAAAACACATATTTCGGATTTTGAAGGTTATGAGTACCGGCTTTACGATCTCGGACTACTTTTTAAGCTGGATTATATGAATCAAACTCCAGATGCTGCGATGTCTTCTCTGACAGAATATTTGTCTCTTGTGGCAAAAAATGATATGAATCTTCAGATCATGCCTACTATTTATTGGGGGCAGCCAAATCTTCCTGACGGTGAAGGAGGAATGTTTACCGACTCGAAATATCAACAGATTACTTATAATAGTTTGCTTAATAAATATTTTGGTACGAATCCCAACGTATACAGCAGTACCACTTGGGTAACTTCTGCAAGCGAGCTTTTGAATCGGGCATGCGCAGCTAAGATTGAAACGGTATTCAAGCGCTTCAGCGGACTGCTGAATCAGTACCGCGCGAGCGGACAGTATGGCGGGACAGTTTCAATTGTTATGGAACACGGCGTTTGTTACAAAGGGCAAAGCACAAGCACGGATGTTGCCTTTTCTGCAATGGACTGCGCCGATTTCAGTCCCTTGATGATTGCGCTTGCCAAAGCGGATGGTGTCGTTCTTAATCCTGCTGACGGTCTTTCTCGCGAAGAAAAACTATGGATGATAAAGCATCATGCCGACTATAATCAGCTGCTTGCAGAGGCATACGCTAAGGCTTTTGGAAGTGATTCTGTCATTGTCTCCTCAGAAGGTGCTGTTTATCCCACAACGCAAATCTCAGATAATATCTATACACATGGTGTTCAATGGACGGAACGCACTCCCTCTAACAGTGATGATCTTGTGAGCGGCTGGAAATCCGGCGTCGGAAAAGGGATGTATTCTAGTTCGGAGGATATGTATTGGGACGACGTAAGATTTTATCAATATAAAGCGTCTTACGGAAGAGTCGGAACTGTCAATTTTGAAGTTTCATACAGTAAATCACAGGATCTGAATGATCTTCTGCGTAAGAGTTATGAACTCGGATTTGGATTTCTCACTCTTTTCAATGATGATTCTTCCTATGGAACGGCGGATATACTTAAAAACCTGGATGATATAGATTCGGAAATTTCAGATTATGCCGTAAACCATTATGATCGAGCACTTCTTGCAGTGGATTTTAATCGGGATACTGCCGTAACCGATTGGAAAGAGCAATACGGCGTAGTGGGAATGTCAGGTCTTGTATATGATACCGCAAACGGAGTTCTTAAGGCGGAGGATTCCGCATCCGGCGGATATATTATATTCAAAATTACCGACGACGGAGACAATTTTGAAAACGGTCTTCGTATATGGACGGAGTCAAAGGGATCGATAGAGCTTTCTGCCGGTACTTCGTTTGATTCTTTGAAATCCGTTGGGAAGCTAAAGCTTTCCGGCGGTCAGAACTATATTAATTCGTTTAGTGGTACCTCTCTTGACTTGGAAAGAACGCAGGGGGGAAACGAATGTTATATCCGTTTTGATATAAGCGGAACAGCGACTTTAAAAACGGTTGATGTTTACACTGTTTTCAATCAGATTTCCGGTCAGCTTAATGGAATGAGTGCTACACGTTATCAGCAGCGTGTTCTCAGTCTTTGGACACAGAAGCAGCGTCTTGCATCCAATATGCTTGCTCTCTATCTTGAAAAAAGCAGCGGATATGCTGATGATAAAGTGATTTCCAATGCGGAAACATTGATTGAAAAAGGCCTGTATATTACCGCTTATGAATATCTCAGCACAGAGATTTCCAAAGTTTTTCCTGCTACCTATGTAGTGAGCGGCGAATCAAAGCTTGATAATCTGCCTTTGACAGTAAAGGTAAGCGGTTCTTATTACGGTCAAATAACAATTTTGTCTCTTTCAAAAGACAGCGCGGAGATGAGCTTTTTCTCGAATTATCAGTTCAATGAAAAGGCAAGAAATCTAACGCTTTCCTTTACGGCGCTTGAAGATGGTAAGTATTCCTTTACAGAAATATCCTTCAATCACTACAAACTGCAACAGGACGCTGATGGAGAATACAGCCCAGAAAACGGTGTTCTTACTCTTACGGTACCTGTTCAATACGGAACGGAAAGTAGGAAATATTCGGTGGTTTCCGGAAGAGTTGCGGGTTTGTCGGGAAATCAGGTTACGCTGATGGTTCAAGATCCGGAGATATCGCTTTGGTCTCGAGCGGTAACTTTTGACCTGTCTGACAATTGTGAATTTCTTCGCGGAGGCGACGGAAGTGAGGAGCAGGTATCGGAAAAACCGCAGCGCGGTGATTATTTGACTTTGCTTTTTAATGCGGAAGGGACACAAGCCGTAAAAGCGACAGCAACTTACGGAAAGACAGATGGAATGGTGTTGAACTATATGCCTCCGGATTATTCCGATCCTAATACTTCAAACGGACGGATTTGTCTTGCTGACGGGCGCGTGTTCGAACTTGAATATTTAGATACTTCAACCGGCATTGTGTTTGAAAATGAAAGCAGGAACGCAAGAACTTATACCGATACTCAGCTTTCGGATATTCTAACCGGGAAAAATGTGACTTTGGAATATTGCCCGGAATATTACGGAGAATATCAGAGAGTTATGAAAATAATCGTACATTGAGGAAGGATAAACAAAGAATTGAAAAGCAAAACAGTAAAAATTACAGGTCTGCTGACATTGCTTGTGATATGTATAGCGATGATGGCGGTAGGCATTGCGCTTGTACTCAAGAAAGGAAAATCTCCGCAAAGCGATAAAACTTCAAGTGAAACGGATTCTCCTAATACGGAAGGAACTTCAAATATGGAAGATAAAGATCCCACAGATTTGTCAGAATATATTTCTGCTGTTGCAGATAAAATTTATGCTGGAAACGAATCAGACGCCCGTTCTCACGGTCTTAAGCTTTCGAATACGGTAAGTACCGTAAGAATGAATGCAGCTACCGGAACCATTTCAGAGGATTATAATGTATGGCGGTTTTCAGGAAAAGGAGCTTTTGCTGAATGGACGATGAATCTCGGAAACGGCGGAAGTGAAGAGTATGTGATGCTGGAAATTCAGGAAGTTCATGAAGCCAATATCGAAACATTCGGCTATACCGTATATGTGGACGGTGAGGAAACATATTTTCGTACCTATGAGCAGATTTCTTCTTCTCCGAATCATTATTTTATCGCTATCAGGAAATCAGATATCTCTAATCTGTCAAATGTGACAATTCGCATCGAAAGCGCCGACGATAACCCTTTTTCGATTTCCAAGGTATGGATTTACAATGAATTTTTTACGAATCTGGCTAATCAGGGAATCGACGGTTCTATGATGATATATCTTCATAGTGCTGACTCTCTTAATCTTGCAAAAGAGCATATATCTGATTTTTCTGATATGGAATACAAAAACTTCGATTTGGGACTGATGTTTAAAATCGGATATATGAATGATACCGATGAAGAGGCAGTAAGCAAGGTGGTTTCTTATTTGAATCTTGCCGCAGAAAACGGTATGAACTTACAGTTTATGCCTTCTCTGAGTTGGTCGGCGCCATATGATATTGCAGACGGCAAGGGCGGAAGCTTTACCGATGTAAAATACGGTCAGGTTCTGTATAACAGTCTTACAGGCGAATGGGTTGATTCCACTCCGAATGCTTACGGAAATACTCAGTGGTGCTCATGGGGGAATCCCACGCTTCTTCAGGCACAGACAACCCGAATTTCCAATCTATGGAGTTTGGTAACTTCCTATTTATACAGTTTTAGGGCGAGTGGAAAATATACAGGAAATATAAGTACACTTATAGAACACAGTGTTGTGTATAAAGGTCCGATGCCTCAGACGTCATACTATACAATGGGAGAGATTGACGGCGGAGACTTTAATCCTGTCGTTATAGCTGCCGCAAAAGCCGACGGTATAGTGCTTGATCCGACGGATGGTCTTTCTTATGAGGAAAAGAAATGGATGAACGAATACCAGGCGAAATATATTCAGGCACTTGCCGATGTATATAATAAGGTATACGGAAGTGATCCCATTCTTGTCAACAATGGGGAAGTAACTTATCCTACGTCTCTTACCTCGAACAATATTTTTTCTCATACCGTTCAGTGGATAGATCAGACGCCTTCACACGGAGACCTGAGAATATCTGGCTGGAAATCCGGAATCGGTAACGGATTTTATGAGGCGAGCGAGGAATTTGCATTGATAGATGACATTCGTTTCTATCAGTACCGTGTAGCTTACGGAAAAACAGGATACTGTAATTTCGAAATGTCATCTCTTAATGATTATGAAACCTTTTCCGCAACTTTTTCCAAGGTTTATGAAGCAGGAGTGAATTTTATAACGCTCTTTAATGATAAGCACGACTACAATACCGCTTCGATGATTTCCGAGCTTGATAATTCTCTCTTTTCAAATCCAGAAACAGCGACTGTTCATTATGATGTCAGTCTGTTTAATATAGATTATAACAGAGATGCTTCCTATACAGATCTTCTGACAGAAAAACGAGGCGTTATTGCTTATGATAACATTATATTCGATTCTTCTGATGGGGCTCTGAAGGTAAAAGATGCAAGTAAACCGGCGTCGGTAACCTACCGTATTACAGATAACGGAAAGGAGTTTGAAAACGGTATTTACTTCGATCTTGAGGCAATGACAACGGGAACAAACCGTATCTTTGTATATGGTGGAAGTTCTGTTGATTCTTTAACTCTTATCGATAAATTTACCTATGACAGAACGCAGGCAAACAGTTTTAACAAGAACAGTATCCAGCGTTTTGATGTTATCGATTCCACACGCGGCTTGACTGAATATTATATTGAGCTTAGATTTGAGGTAACAAAAGCTGAGCAGGGAACCGTAAAGTCCTTAATTGTCCGTCGCCTGTTTGAGAATATTTCAGGTCAGAAAAACGGGGTTTCTTTTACCAAAGGCGAGAGAAGGCTCATAAATCTTTGGATTTCGTCGCGTGAAGAGGCTGAGCGGCTTTACAATTCCTATGTCGAGAAAAACGACGGAACGAATGAAATATCAGAAACGATATCCGCTCTTATTGAAATGGGACTTCCGTCCGCTTCTGTTCAATTGGCTTCGGTTCAGACGGCAAAGCTGATTCCCGCAACCTTCGCCGTTACCGGTGAGGGACAACTTGGCGAATTTCCTGTATATATAAAACTGAATTCTTCTGAAACTACTGCTGTTGTAACTTTAATGGAATTTTCTGACAGTGTAGTATCTTTTGAAGTTTCAAGTACTTATCAATTTAATGATCGTGCCCGCAGACTGGATATGACATTCACCGAACTGAAATCAGGAAGCTATAAGCTTGTTCAGACAGGTTGGAATCAGTTCCGTGTAGAAGCCTCCTCCGATTCTGATGCGGTTAGCAGCGATGAAAACGGAAACATCTCCTTTAAGGTTCAGGTTGAATATGATCAAAACGACAGTTATACAGAACTTCAAGGCAGAGTTCATAGTGTAGGGAACGGTGTGCTTAAAATTATCGTTCAAAATCCTGAAATATCTGAATATACACGTTATATCCCTGTCGATATGGGTACAAAATGCGAATATGAGAGACATCAGGAGGGAATATCAGCGGTAAGCTCAGACAAACCGGCAGTGGGGGATTATGTCGTTCTCAGTTTCGGAGAAGACGGCACATTGATCAAATGTGTTGCGGTATATGGAGAGAAGACGGGAATTATAAAATCCTTTACGCCGCCTGATTCGACTGATGCCGATACTTCTAACGGTCTGATTGAGCTTGAGGACGGCAGTATTTATGAGCTTGAATATCAGACGTATACTACAAAAATCAGTTTTAACGGTGAAACACCCTATTATGCAAGATCTATGACCACATCGGATATGCTCTCGGTATTTCAAGCCGGAAAAGCGGTTACCATTACCTATTGTCCTGAATATTACGGAGAATATCAGCGGTTGCTTACTATTACAGGCTAATATTATATTGAAATGAGAAAGGAAGAATCATGAAAAAGTTTATAGCATTGTTCGCATCTATCTTTGCAGTTACCCTTGTTTGCTCACTGTTCACGAGTGCCGCAACCCTTAAAATTAATGTGGATTTTAGCGGTATGGAGGCTAATGATATTCTTACTGCAGAGGATATCGGTGCTTATAGAATTGAGAATATTAAGATTGCTGAATTTAATGCGGAGGGGAATATTCTTGTGGCAAAGAACAATGGAGCACCTTCGTATCTCATATATAAGATATGTGCGGATGAGGGAAAGCTTCTTTCTTCGCTGACAATTAAATCATATGCAAGTGTAAATGATTGGGAGGTGGACGGTGCCCCGCTTGCCGGAAATGAATTCGGTATCTATGTAAAATCAACCGATGATTTTGATTTTGAAAGCGATACACCTGCTGACGGTGCAAGTGGTATGGTCGGAAAGAAAAATCACACATGGAAGCTTGATGAATATGTAAATGGTAAAAGTGAAATATATGTCTGTATCTATTTTCTAAATAATAGCAGTTTTATTGATTGGGTACGGTTTTATTCTTTTGATTTTTCCGCAGCCGAAAAAATAAATGCTCCTGCAACAAGTTCTTCCGATACAGAGTCACAACCGGAGAGCACCACGTCGATGGGTTCCGGAACAGAAATCGATAATAACGCTTCGATTATATCGGGAACGAACGATGATTCTACAGATACAAGCGACATTATTGATCCTGAGGAGAAGAATACCAATTTAATCGCAATTACTTTGATTGCTGTAGCGGCAATTGCAGCTGTCATCGTAGTTGTGGCTATGATAAAAGTTGCAAAGTCTAATAAAACAGATTAAGACAATACAAGTTGAGGAGGCCAAGAGTGACTCCTCTGCCGACGAAATTTGTGAAATATGACGGAAAAGATGCAAGCAAATGCGCAATAAAGGCGTTAGCTATGTACCCTGCGGTATTGCCTTAACTTTAGTCATAAAAACCGCCGACCAAACCGATGGCTTGTCCGGTTCTATAAAGGTAAGCTCCCGGTAGGGTGAAAGCCGTCGAAAAGCTTGATGCCTCTGCTACAAATGGAGGTTTTCACATTTATGAGGATAGTCTCAGGTTTTGACTTGGAAGCAGATCAATCTGTAATATCTGATACCGAAAAGAAATGGAGAAAAAATCGACAGAATTCGGGAGCGTTTGGAGAAAATATAGCATTTATGAATAAGAAACGAAGTTTCTGATGACAATAAATAAAAATAAATTGTCGGAGGAAATCGGTATGGATAATAAAAACGGTTTTGTGATTAACGACCGTGATCGTATTTTAAGAGCATGGCAAAACTCTACGGAACTGGTCAGAGACTATCAGAATTATGCAAATGAGATGCAGAAAAGCAATAGGGAGCTGGCGGTGCTTTTTGCAGAATATGCAGAGGATGAGGCAATTCATGCCTCAAGGCTGCTTGAACTTCTTCAAGGCTTCGAAAGTCGTTCATAAAAGCAACGGGCTGACGGTGAAAATACCGCAGCCCGTTGTTTTTTACTTATTAAAGATTAAAAGTTTACTTCCGTATCATAATAGCAACATTTCAGAAGCTTTTCCATTTCTTCTTGAGAAGGAATTCTCGGGTTAGAACCGGTGCAAGCGTCTCCTATGGCGTTTTTTGCAATTTCCGGCAGACGTGAAAGGAAGACATCCTCCGGTACAAAACCGTTTTCGGTAGGATAGCTGTCAGCGCCGTAATTCTTTATGCAATGCGGGATGTTAAGGTCATCGTTCATTTTGCGCAGATAGGCAATAAGGAGATTGACTTTTTCATCATCATTTTTTCCGCCAAGTCCCATGAAATCCGCTATTACGCCATAGCGTTTTTTAGCCGTTTCGTTCTTTGCATTAAATGCAATTACTTTGGGAAGATACATCGCATTGGCAGCGCCGTGTATAATATGCGCTCCGTAATCATCGAAAGCGGCTCCGGTCTTATGAGCCATAGAGTGAACGATTCCGAGCAGCGCGTTTGAGAATGCCATTCCGGCGAGGCATTGGGCATTATGCATGGAATCACGTTTTGACATATCTCCGTTATAGGAATCAACAAGATCGTTCTCAATCATGCGTATAGCGTGAAGTGCAAGGGGATCCGTGAAATCACAGTTAGCGGTCGAAACATAAGCCTCAATTGCATGTGTCATAGCATCCATACCTGTATGAGCTACAAGCTTCTTTGGCATGGTTTCAGCCAAGTCGGGGTCAACGATTGCCACGTCGGGAGTAATCTCGAAATCCGCGATAGGATATTTAATGCCCTTGGCATAATCGGTGATAATGGAGAAAGCTGTTACCTCGGTAGCAGTACCGGATGTAGAAGAAATTGCGCAGAAATGTGCCTTCTTACGGAGCTTGGGAAGACCGAATACTTTGCACATATCCTCAAAGGTAACCTCCGGATATTCGTATTTTATCCACATGGCTTTAGCGGCATCAATCGGAGATCCGCCGCCCATTGCGATAATCCAATCGGGTTGGAATTCAATCATTTTTTCCGCGCCCTTCATAACTGTCTCGACAGAGGGATCTGGTTCGATTCCTTCAATGAGCGCAATTTCCATGCCGGCTTCTTTCAGATAAGCTTCCGCCTTATCCAAAAAACCGAATTTTCTCATAGAGCTTCCGCCCACGCAGATGATCGCGCGCTTTCCTTCAAACGTTTTAAGGAGCTTGACCTGGCAAACGAATTGCTTGAAAAAGCAAAGGCTAAGGGCGTAAAGGT
>ERZ1106976.1546-NODE-1546-length-22792-cov-48.650262_pt1 | contig 22792 bp, 19 predicted proteins | sample MGYA00403687_ERZ1106976 | MGnify/ENA primary metagenome ERZ1106976 (study PRJEB35170, sample SAMEA104062446) | human gut metagenome | biome: human gut; feature: human-associated habitat; material: faeces | place: Denmark | collected 2013-02-22 ... | reverse complement strand
ATTGGCACGACAACGCTATCAAAGCCAGAAACGATTGTATGGATGGGATTATCTCGTTTGAGCAGGCGTCAAAAATTATAGATATTGAATAAAGCAAAACAGACAGGAGCACCACCTTTGATGTGTTCCTGTCTGTTTTTTGATGTGATATTATTTGGAAATTATTTCTATTTTGAACTTATCACTTCAATGATTATCTTTGCTCCCAACTGAAATCCACTAATAAAATCATCTCGCTCACAGATTTCAGAAATTTCACGATTGCAATCCTTGTATTTTTCAAAGGTTTCTTTCTGCTCATCAGAAAGAGTTACCGTAAGCTTTTCTTCATTCCTGTTGAGCAGTTTCAATAGCTCCTTGACCTCATCATCCAGTCTTGCACATTTTTCTTGAGGGAATAAGTTTCCGTAATATAAATCTTCAAGTGTATTCATTGTCGCACCGCCTTTCAGCAAGCAACAATATCACAACTGTTTTCAGAAGTCCAGACTTTTTTATATAGCAATAACAGATCAGCAATTGGTCAGCTTAAAAATAACAGGAAATAGTTTTTTTAATTCAAACTTTTTTCAGTGACACATGAGAGAGAATATGATCTACAGTTTGTTTTTGTCTGTAATGATTATATTGTCACCGAAAAAATCTGGCTTCTCTGAAAAATTTTGTGAATTTATTGCAACTCAATGCAAACCGTGATATAATATGCTATTATATACCAAATATCGACAAAATATACTTAATGGAAGTGGATTATGTATGAACAAACTCAGAGAAAACAAACCTACTGCCGATGTGCTGATGGTTTCAATGAGGGCAATGGGATATTCTTTTGAAAGTGCTGTTGCAGATATTATTGATAATAGCATAAGCGCCCATGCAAAAGATATTTCTGTCAGATTTCCCATAGATCCTTCAGAGTGCTATATTGCAATATATGACAACGGTGACGGAATGACAGCAGAAGAACTCTTTGACGCTATGAAATACGGAAGCGAATCTAAAAGAGAAGGCAGAACAGATGATGACCTTGGCAGATTCGGGCTGGGATTGAAGGCCGCTTCCCTGTCCCAGTGCAGAAGACTTACTGTTGCAAGTAAGAAAAATGGTGTTGTATCAGCGTTTATATGGGATCTCGATGTAGTAGAACAAAAACGTGACTGGTATGTAATAGAATGCTCTCAGGAACAGACAAAGAATATCCGGTTTATTGATTGTCTGGAGAAGTACAACAGCGGTACTGTTGTTTTGTGGGAAAATTTTGATATTATTGAGAAATCTACAGGAAATGTATTTGGTACACTCAGCAATTATATGACACAGACATCCGACTATCTTTCTCTGATATTCCATCGTTTTCTTAATCGAAACGACAAATCGGCTGTAAAAATAAGCGTTAACAATTTTCAGCTCCGTGGTATTGATCCATTCCTTGAAAATCACAATAAGACGAATATACGTAGAGAAATAAAAATCACAATTCCGGATTCTGAAGGAAATGAGCATATTGTAACAGTTCAGCCCTTTATTCTTCCTTTTCAGAAAGATTTATCACCTGAAGATAAGAAACGATCAGGCGGTATCGAAAATTACCGTTCCAGACAGGGGTTTTACATATATAGAAATGAACGACTTATTGTATGGGGCACATGGTTCAACAGACATCGCGATGAACTCACCAAATACGCAAGAATCAGGGTTGATATTCCTAATTCTCTCGATGATATCTGGGGTATTGATATTAAAAAGCAGAGTGCTACTATTCCTCTTTCGATAAGAAAAAGGCTGACAAAAGCTGTTGATGAAGCTATGGATATATCCGTGCATAAGCAGACTTACCGTGGCAGAATAGCTAAAGTTGATGAGGAGCGGGATTATGTATGGGATCGTATCAGTCAACGGGACGGTTTATTTACATACCGCATTAATCGTGATTCAAAGGTATTTGACCTTATAAAAGAGACAATCAATGAAGAAGCATTGCCGTATCTTGATATGATTCTGGAAGAAATTGAGAACAATCTTCCGTATCAGCAGATTTACATTGACAAGTCACATAATATCATAGATGAAGAAACTACAGATGAAAGAATAGCTGATGTTGAAGCAAAAGCTGAAGTAATGATAAAATTTGCTGTCAGTGCAGGTGCTACGGATATAAACGGAATGATAGACAGACTATTTCTGTCTGAACCGTTCAGTAATTTTCCTGAGCTGAAAGATAAACTGAAGGAGAATCATAATGGTTAATCAGGAGAGAGTCAACAGCATTGTTGTCATAGTACGGAATCTGATTGAGGTAAGAGGTATTTCAGATAATCTTACTGAAGAAATAATAGATGAGCTCATTAAAGAAGCGATCGGCTTTGTCGGCATCAACTGTATTGATGAAGAACTGGAAGCGTGTCGTCGTGACCTGAAATACAGATATATGATAAAGTCCATACCAGGTAGCAAAATACTCAATGATTATAATCAGGATGAATGGTACTCGGATATAAAGGACGATATTCAGCAGAAATTCTGGTTAAGATATAAAGATTATCTGATTGATGAAAAACATTTCAGTCCGAATGTAGTCAGCAAACTCGGCAATGAAACGCTCGATCAGGATCTGATGAATTACCTGCTCAATCCGAATATTGAAACAGATACCCCTGTCCTCAGGAGAGGGCTTGTAATCGGTGATGTTCAGTCAGGTAAGACCTCTACATATATAGGTCTTATATGTAAGGCTGCCGATGCAGGTTTCAAGGTCTTTATTCTTCTTACCGGAACAATAGAATCTCTCAGAAAGCAGACTCAGGAGAGAGTTGAGGAAGGATTCATCGGTATTGATATGTCAGATCCGAATACTGGCGGTAAGCGTGTAGGTGTAGGACTGGACAATAAGGATATATTTGCTACGGCGCTTACTTCAAGGAATAACGACTTCACAGGAAATTCTGATAAAATTGCTGTTGCATTAAAGAATTTCAATGCAGTTGTCTTTGTTATCAAGAAACAGAAAGATGTACTTAACAAACTGACAAAATGGCTTATTAATCTAAATGCTGATACGCTTACAAAGAAAATCGATCTTCCTATGCTGATGATTGATGACGAGGCGGATAATGCTTCCATCAACACAAGCAAAAGCAAAGAAGATCCTACTACAATTAATCGGCTTATCAGAAATCTTGCTAATCTTTTTACCCGTTCAAACTATATCGGTTTCACCGCAACACCTTTCGCCAATGTATTCATTGATCCCGAAACGACTGAAGAAATGGAGAATCAGGATCTTTTCCCTGAAGATTTTATTGTCTCTCTTCCGACTCCATCAAACTACATCGGACCGGAACAGATATTTGCTGAAAACGGTGAATATCATTCTCAGCTGATCTACATCACTGATGCAGGTATAGAGGAGAGCGACGGATATTCTTTCTATTTCAAACACAAGAAGGAATGGGAAGGTGAACTTCCTGAAAGTCTTACAGATGCGATATATTCTTTCTATATCGTAAATGCGATAAGAGACCTGCGTGGTGACAAGAAAACACATCGCTCAATGCTTGTCAATATGTCACGATTTGTCAGGGTTCAGAAATATATCCGTTCAGAGATTGAAAATATTCACAGCACAGCATACAGAGAAATAAAATTCAATCTCAGCCATGATTTCACTGAATCAATGAAAAGTCCTGTACTGAAGAAAATCTATTCTTTATGGGAAAGACATTTTTCTGATACGGAATTTGACTGGGACGACATTGTCAATGCTCTCTATGGAGCAGTTGAACCTATCATGATTAAGGTAGTCAACAGTGCCAGAGGAACTGATAAACTTGTTTACCCTGAAAATGAAAGCATAAGGGTTATTGCTATCGGTGGTCTTGCTCTTTCAAGAGGTCTGACTCTGGAAGGACTGATTATCAGCTATTTCTACAGAAACACCTGCACATATGATGTTCTTATGCAGATGGGCAGATGGTTCGGTTACAGACGAGGATATGAAGATTTGTTCCGTATCTGGACACACAGAGCATCGGCAGAGTGGTATGCGGAAATTTCAAAAGCAACAGAAGAACTTAAATCAGATATGCGCCTGATGAATGAAAACAAGATGAGACCGAAAGATTTCGGTATCAGAGTAAAGAATGATGCCGATGATCTTCAGATTACTGCCGCTAACAAGATGCGTAATTCTAAAGACGAATTACTTGTCAACAGCTACTTCGGCAATATTATTGAAACTCCGTATCTCATCTTTGATCCTGCGATTCAGAAGAAAAACTTCAGGAAGATACAAGAATTTATTGAAACTCTTGTATCAGATGGAATACCCCTTGAACGTCAGCATAATTCCTATGGCAAGGACAGATATATGATAAAGAATGTCCCGAAAACAAAAATAGCTGATCTTATTCTGAAACTTGATATTTCAAGATACAACGGTCATTTCAAGCCTTATCAGCTGACAAACTTCATCAATAATTGCGATGAGCCTTGCCTGGACATGTTTGACATTGCCTTGATAGAAGGCACTAAGAGTGAGAAAAAGATTGAGATTGCAGGAAAAGAGATTGTTGCTGTTTTCCGTAGCGGTTGCTCGGCTTCCGTAGAAGAAAACAGACTCAATATCGGTCGCAGAGGAAAGCTCGGCGGTCCGGGTGACGGTATGACGGGTATTGCAGATGTTGACGGCAGAACTGCTGAGGAAATAATTGATGTTGCCAGAGAACGTTTCAGGGCAGCCTACAAGAAAGAAAAGAAAAAGGACTTCAAGGAAAATTCAACATACCCGGGTATCACATGGTTCAGATATATTAAAGACCGTAAACCACTTCTGATTATTTATCTTGTTGATATTGAGGGACAGGAGAATCAGAAACAAGTATTTGATAAATTCAAAGCAGAAATGGACGGTATTCCGTCTGTTGGACTTGCTATCGGATTTCCCGAGAATGAAAGAGCATCGGTATTTGAATACACGACATACCGCGCAAACAAAGCTTATAACTGGTTTGAGCTTAATGATATCCTTGCTGAAAGTGAGGAAGAAGAATAATGACACTCAAAGAAAGATTTGATACATTCACAACCCCTGATTTCTATTCACGAGTTGATTCAGAACATATCCTCGAACTTTACATAGGACTTGATGAAAAGGGACGCAGATCAATGGAACTGCGATCAGCCTTCAATCCCCGTAAAGTGAGGGGTACATCTGCTATTGAAGTAAATCAGTATGAAAACCAGAAATACAAGACAATACGCTTTTCTCTTACAGATGAAGAAATAAGCGGCTTGTTCTATACTTTCTGCGAAGATCTGATAGAGCAGACAAGAAATCTGCCTGATAAAACCGGTGGCTATAATGCTATTGTAGTCCGTTTTCATCAATGGAAAAAGATGTTTATTTCTTCAAAAAAGGACTTTCTGAATGAACCTCAGATTATGGGTCTGATCGGAGAGCTGTTATTTCTGAAAGATCAGTTGAGTAAGAGTATAGGCTTTTCAGAAGCTCTCAAAAGCTGGAGCGGACAGGAGTTGACACACAAAGATTTTTCCTATGGAGATACCTGGACTGAAGTCAAGACAATCAGGAGAAGCTCTCAATCGGTTCGTATATCTTCCCTGGAACAGCTCGACAGCGAATATGACGGCGAGCTTGCTGTATACGCCCTTGAAAAGATGAGTCCAGAATATAAAGGTATTACATTGAATAAGTTAATCGTTGAAATGAGAAATCTTTTTCCGGATAACGATGATCGTGACCTGTTTATGTCCAAAGTGGCTTTGCAGGGGTATGAATATCACAATTACTATGATGATTTCGTATATGAGCAGATTTACAATAAGAACTTCAGGGTTAATTCGGATTTTCCCCGGCTCACACCTGATAATGTCCCTGAAGCGGTTACAAAGTCAATATATGATATTGACCTGAACAGTATAGCTGAATTTGAAATAACGGACTGAAGGAAGTGAACAACTATGGATTATCAGGAGTATAAAGAGGACTTTCTGAATACACTAAGAGCTGATTCTGTCCACAGCGGAACAGATACAGAAGATGAATTCCTGAATCATACCCTCGATCTCCTTATGGACTTCAATGAGCTTGATTCTCCCGAAATGACAGGTATGGGAGATAAAAAGGGCAAGGGCGGAAGGCTTATGAGAGCTGACGGTTATTGCTTTGATGAGACTGATCATAGTCTTATACTGCTAATAAGTGATTTTCAGGACTCCAGAGAGCCGGATAAGCTTACAAGAACAAGAGTAGACGAATTATACTGGAGACTGTATTACTTCCTTGACGAAGTATGTAATGGAAACATCAGCACTTATTTTGATGATTCTGATGATGTACTGAAAATATCTGACTATATCCGCCGAAGAATGAATGCGCAACATGATGATCCTCAGCTTATACTGAAGGTGAAATTCTACATTCTCACCAACAAGGAGCTTGACACACGACTTCTCAGTACAAATCTTCTGGAAACTACAATCAGTAACACCAGAGGAAAGAAGAAAAAGGCAAAGACAACAAAGAAAATCAAGAAAGAAAATTTCAATGGAAAACCTCTTGAAATAGCGCTCTGGTATCCTGAAAGATTCTTCGAAATGGAAAACAGCAATAATAATGAGCCAATCGTCATAGATGTAGCGGAGGATTATGGTTGTAACGGTATTCCTTGTATCAAGGGCAACATCGGTGACAATTTGGATTATGAAGCATATATTGCTATCATTCCGGGTAAGCTGCTTGCAGACATATATATTGAGCACGGCAGCCGTGTTCTTGAAGGAAATGTCAGGGCATTTCTCGGCACCGGCGGTTCAAAGAGCGTAAACAGTGGTATAAGGAGAACAATCAATACTGATCCTACGAAGTTCTTTACATATAACAATGGTATTGCTACAACTGCCTCGGATGTTGAAACAAATTTTGTTGACGGTCAGCTCTACATAACAAAGATTGTTGATTTGCAGATTATAAACGGCGGTCAGACAACAGCTTCTCTTGCCGAAGCGGTACTGAAAAAGACCAATACTGATCTCAAGGGTATCTATGTGCCTATGAAGCTGACAGTAATTGATGACCGTGAGTCAGAAGATGAGAATGGAATACGCTTTTATGATGCAATGGTACAGTCCATTGCAAAATTTGCTAACAGCCAGAATAAGGTTACTGCTGCCGATTTGTTCTCCAACGACCCGTTTCATATCCAGATGGAGCAGATGTCAAAGAGATATCTTGCACCTCCGGGACAGTCCGCCGTTCCGACAGGCTGGTACTATGAGCGTTCAAGAAAGAAATACAAACAGGAACAAATCAAGTTGTCTAAAGATTCACAGAAGCGTTTCCAGTCCAAATTCCCGAAATCTCAGGTTATTACAAAAGAACAGCTTGCTATGTATATCACGACTGTTTTTTCCCTGCGACCCGACATCGTTTCAAAAGGTAAAAACTGGACCATGAAGGCATTCGGCACAGAGATCAGTGAGATTTATAAAAAGAATAAAGAAGCATTCAATGAATTCTACTTCAAAAAGTGCATCTGTGCTGCAATTATCTACAGAACGGTTGACAGCTATCTTGAAACGCACAAGGATTCTGCAAGAAAACCTACCGGATTCTGGTACAAGACAGGTGGTTACAAGCTGAATATTGTCCCATATTCTATTGCAAAAATAATATCTTCTATTCCTGAAGGACTATCTCTTGACTGGACACAGATATGGAACAAACAGGCAATATCTTCCTCCTTTATGCGTGAAATAGAGATCGTTACAAAGATGACAAATGACTTCATTTGTGACAGCAATGGTGTTATTGTTACAGAATATTGTAAAAAACTTTCGACATGGGAAGAATTTCGTGATAAAATAGGATATAGTCCTTCTGCTGATTTTCTCAGTGAACTGATAAGCACAGCAGAAGTGAAAGAATACGAGCATGATGCAAAATCAGACAAGAAGGATGACAATAATCTGAAAAATATAATGGCTATAATTAACCGGGGTGCGGATTATTGGCAGAACCTTGTAAGAATTGCTCAGAATAACAGGATAAGTGTTTCATACCAGGAACTTACAGCTATCAAGCAATTGATTGATATGTCGGTAACCGGAAAACTCCCGATTACATCATCGGGAAAAGTACCTTCAAAAGTTACAAAAGCTGTTCAGCTGGCATTGGCACTTGAAGATAAATTGAAAACAGAAGGGTTATTAAGTAAATAATGAATCAGACCTATAATCTGGTTGAATTTTTCAGTGGAATCGGAAGTCAGGCACGGGCACTTGAAAATCTCAACATTAAGATCAATACGCTCGCTACCTGCGAATGGGATATACACGCTTTTGTAGCGTATGATGCAATACACAATTCTCCTGACCTTGACGAAGACATTGCAAACATGGAAAAAACGGATATATTGGAAATACTTAAAGATTATACTTTAAGTAATGATGGTAAGCAGCAGATGGATTACAGTATGCTGAAAACCTATTCAGTTGAAGCACTCCGCTATATCCTTTCAGGTATTAAGAGAAGCAATAACTTTGTGGACATCAGTTCACTGAACGGAGCTGATATGCCTGAAAATATTGATATACTCACATATTCCTTTCCGTGTCAGGACTTATCAAATGTAGGTGCTTTTCACGGATATAACAAAGGTATAGACAAGGGTTCAGACAGCAGATCAAGTCTGCTGTGGCAGGTCGGAAGAATACTCCAGGAAATGAAAGATGCTGATAAATCACTTCCCCGGTTTCTTGTTATGGAAAATGTACCGACTTTACTGTCCGGAAGACATTACAGTAACTTCAGAAACTGGATAGGCGATTTGGAAAGTCTGGGGTATTTCAGCAAATATTTCAAGCTTAACGCTTCGGATTTCGGACTTCCGCAGAACAGACCAAGATTATTGATGCTGAGTGTTTATTATGGTAATGATGAAGAACTTCATAACAGACTGAAAGAATACTTTCAAGAAATAAATGAGGAGTTCATAAAAGAATCATACAGTAAAACTGAATATTATATAGCTGGAAAAAGAGAAGTAAAACAGTTGTTAAAGACAGATTATTCAGATGAGCAGTTATTCAAGGAAGCAGTTGAATGCACTCCTAATGATACACCTTCAAGAAGAAAAATCTGGAAAGAAAATCCGCAGATTATACTTTCTGATGGCACTTTCAATGAACAGCTCAGAACTGTACGAACCATAACTACAAAACAAGACAGAAATCCTAATTCAGGTAATCTTTATTTCGACAGTGGCATAGAAGGAAAAAGTAAATTCAGGTACCTCACTCCGAGAGAATGCTTACTGTTTATGGGTTTTAAGGATAAAGATTACAATAATATCAGGAAACGAAATGTCGAATTTCACAAAGGAAATCAGTTTTTTCCCCGTGACAAGATAATCAGAATGGCAGGAAATAGTATTCCTGTAAAGCTTCTTGAAGGAATCTTCTGGCTTATGCTGCAGACTGATGAATTTATAGAGGATTATAAAAATGGATGTACATGATAAAGAAACGAGAAGCTATAATATGTCCTGCATCAAAGGAAAGAATACCAGACCTGAAGAAATAGTACGCAAATATCTTTTTTCTCAGGGATTCAGATACAGAAAGAATGACAAGAGATTACCCGGAACACCAGATATTGTTCTACCTAAATATAAGACAGTAATTTTTGTTAATGGTTGTTTCTGGCACGGGCACGATGGTTGCCGATATTTCGTCATTCCAAAAACCAATACTGAGTTCTGGACAAAGAAAATTGAAACGAACCGAAATAGAGACATCAGAAAAATAAATGATATTCAGATCCTAGGATGGAAGGTTATTGTTGTATGGGAATGTCAGCTGAAAAAAGAAAAGGCAGATATTACACTGAACAATCTTAAAACAACCATTAAAAATCAGGATAGTTAAGATGTTATTATCAGATGCATGGTTATAATAAAGTATACGGAATCAGGAGGTATAATTATGTTGGTTTTTACCACAAAAATCCCTGTAAAAAGCACTTTAACTGAAAAAATGTTTATTGATTTGTGTACAGAATGGGTATATGGAAGTCCTCACTATCACAATTTAGAGATAAAATATGATGTGTCTGCTCATGAAGATTATGAGATCACAAAAGAAAATGTTAAATGTCAGATAACATGCTATAAAGACAGTAATACAAGTATTGTTGCATTCCGACTGAACAATAATGATAATGGAACTATTTGGATTATCGATTTATTATTTATTGATGATAATGGCAATCGTTTTATCAGTATACAGAATAACTGCAACTCCAAAGCTTATGATCCTCGTTTTCCAAAAAATCATAAACCAAATTTTATTAAAAAGATAATGGAAAATGAATATGGCGCAGATGATTTGTATTTTTCGGTAACAGATACACCACTGATTTGTGATAAAACCAATGCTGTAAAATATGCTGAATACATATGCGGAACAGTAAAAAAGCCTCTCCCTATGGTTTATGTCAGTAAGGACTTTGATTCATACACTGTCGATTATAATAAATTAGCAAAATGGCTTTCCGGGATGGCTTACGTAGTTGTTGAAGACAGTAAAGAAACTTCATTTCTACTGAAAGGACTTACAGATTCTAAAAATGCTCATAATGGATATATAGGTATTTATTACCCGGGCTCAGAAAAATATCAAATCTATTCTTCCGCTGATGTTTTGTCCGGTGAACTTGAAAGAAGTATTTCTCTTAATCTTCAGCAGTCATTAATTAACCATATGTCGTCAGATGAGTATAACTGGACACAGATTCAAACATTAAAAGCAAAAGCAAAGTTGGTAAAAAATGAAAATTCAAGTAAAGAATTAGCGGAATTTATAGAGTATGCTGATAATACAGAAAAAGAGCTGAAGGAAAAAATCGAATATTTACAGCGAACAAATGATGCCTTAACAGCACAATTAGAATCTCTTAAAGTAAAAAAACAAGCAAGTACAATTTGTCTTTCAACAGATCTTACCGACTTTTACATTGATGAGCAGCATGATTTTGTGCTATATGTAATGAGAGAGATTGCCAGCAAAATGCATAATCCGTACGAGTCAAAGTATAGACAGTATGAGATATTGCAGAGCATTATAAATAATAACGATATAACAGGTGAAAACGAGAGAATAATCGGAGAGCTTAAACGAATATTCAAGCCTGGTTTCAAATGGAATTCAGCTACAAAAAATAAGATCAAGTCTCTTGGTTTTACTATATCAGAGGGAGATCATAATAAGATAACATTTCATGATAATAAATATATGTATACGGTAGCATCAACACCAAGTGATGACCGTGGCATAAAAAATCTTATGAGTGAAATAGAGAAAGGAATTAGTATCAGTAAAAAACTCTTATAATATTTTCTGAATCTCTTAATAGGTCGTGAAATTTATCCGGACAAGCTAAAAGCTGCGCCTTACAGAAATCAAAATAAGGGGATAGCGAAACTGAAATTAAAAGCATCAATTAGAATTTTTCATAAACTGCATCAGATTAAGCTTTGTTTTTATCTGACATGTAATCCTTACGAGCAGTCAGCGTCCTTCTGCCCCTGCCAAGGTATGATGTCTCAAAAATGGCTTAGATAAGCCGTTTTTGGGACTTTTTCTTTTTGCAGAAATTTTCTCTGTCGGCAACTTTTTTCGGATTTTCTAAAAATTTTCTAAAAATTGTGATTTTCGACTTGAAAATTAACGGCACAAGATATCTGTAATCATCAGGATTTTCGCACCTTTTTTACCGCAAAATCCGTTCTAAAAATACAGTAAATCTTCCGAAAAATGAAAATTTATTCACGGAATTACAAATCAATTTTCAGCTTTGTATCAAGAGTGCGTGAAATGTTCAGTTTGCTTGTTTTGTCAACATGAGCATAAAAGTTCAAGAACTGTTTGTCTGAGTGTGTCAATCTCTTTTATCCTAAAGGCATATTTGGGATGGAGCTTGATAATTTCGTAGGTATCGAGTCCGTTTTCGATTTCTTCAATCAGAGCAGACATATCGGGAAAATTTTCATCAACAGGCGTTGGAACATCACCAACCTCTTCAAAGGTATCAATAAGGTTTGTCTGTTTCTTATCAGAACCCTGCCACTTGCCCTCCTTGCAGAGATAGTCACGATTTTCCGTTACACTGCCGTTAGCTTTATCAATATGTGCAACAGGGAATCTGTTCTTCAATGTTGAAAAGCAAATCGGCGATTTTGAGTAAATGAAAATGTGCATATGCTTTGTTCCTGTGGTTGCAATTTCATCCACAAAAAACTGTTTTAACTTGCTATTGCAATTTGCAAAAAAAATTTTATTTTCGTCCGATGTTCCAAACTGTCCACTATATTATACCAAAGAACGCTGTCCCTCTATCTCCCCTTTGGATATAAAAAAGCAACTTGCAGAACAGAATTCCACAAGCTGTTTCTTTTAATTTAATATTCATCAGAGAGCCAAAACAACAGCAATCGCATTAGTTGTTATCGCAGTGTATAAGTTTATCAATATTCATCATAAAGCCAAAACAATATTTCCTTTGGAACCGGATTGAGTTCCGTATAAGTTTATCAATATTCATCAGAGAGCCAAAACTTCGGCTTAATTTCAATATCAGTAAACGCAGTATAAGTTTATCAATATTCATCAAAGAGCCAAAACCCCCGCGGCGATACTAAGCGGCTAAAGCCGGTATAAGTTTATCAATATTCATCAGAGAGCCAAAACGCAGCCTGCACAGAGGAATTATCGGAATGAGTATAAGTTTATCAATATTCATCAGAGAGCCAAAACTCCTTCACGGTCAATACTCCTGATTTCTGCGTATAAGTTTATCAATATTCATCAGAGAGCCAAAACTCACATAACATGAATAATCTTTGCACGGAGGTATAAGTTTATCAATATTCATCAGAGAGCCAAAACAGCGAATAAGCTCCGCCCTGAGTAACGACTGTATAAGTTTATCAATATTCATCAGAGAGCCAAAACCACTACATCTTGTAGAATGTAGGCGGTTTTGACAATTCAAACACAAGTATATTATAATTCAATGATATCTCTTTTGTCAAGATAGTTTTCCTCTGCATACTTTTCTCCTATCAAAATTTCCATAGAATCATACTGACGATCGGTTATTATCAGCAATCGTACCGAACCCGATGGGGGTAAAATACTTTTAACTATTTTTGAATACTTTTTTGCATCATCATTATTTCTGACAGTTCTCGCATATACAGAAAACTGCACCATGATAAAACCTGATTTAATCAGATTTTTTCTAAATTGCGAATGTTGCTTTCTTTTCTCTTTTGTCGAAACGGGTAAATCAAAAAATACTATAACTTTCATAATTATTTTCAATTGCCGACACAAGAGATTTTACATATATTTCTATTGCATATCTTATACGCATTCTTTTATCTGATTGCAAAATAATTTGGTTTGGCAAATCAATCAAGCTCTTGCGATTGCTATGTGTAAGTGTTTCAAAAAGTGTATCACAATTTTCAAATGCAACAAAATATTTTCGTGCCGCAACCGCCTCTCGGTTTGTTGTATCCCCGGGCTTCACGCTTTTGGATAACGCATCAATTTCATCACATTTTTCTTTGTTAATTTCACGGTATTTCAAGCATAAATACCGGTTGTGTATTTTTCTTTCAATAATTTTCTGCCACAATCTGCCACAATAAATTTTTAAATTCATATGTCATATCAATTTGCTTCTTTATTACATTAAATGGTATGTAATGAGTGTTAATTGGTAATGTTGCAGACACCGGAAGATGTTTTTCATCGCAAAGTATTATATGTGCACCTGCCTGCGTAAGTGTGGTCAACACACTTACGCTAAGCATTGCTGCACGATTTTCTATTACAAGTGAGTATATGTCTGAAACCGGAACCCTACTTTCGCCTTCTGCACTTGATACTATAAGCCAGTTGTCCTTTATGTTCAATTTTTCTCCGGAAGCAACGATAACGGTTCGCCATATTTCTTTACCTCCCCAAGCTTTTTACCAAGTATGTCTATTTCAAATTTCTTTACTGTATCCTTTTTAGTTATTGAACACGCCTCTTTTTCCTTCATATTGTTAAGTTTTCGTCTCGTATTTCCTTTTGATATATACAGTTCATTTTTTGAACTGTCCTTTAATGAAAAGTAGTATCCACAACAAATTTTATTTTTCTTTGTAATTTCGATGTAGTCGCCACGAAAAAGGTACATTTCGTGCATAGCATAATCATCAGGATATCTATAATCCGAACGAAGATACAAATGATTATTTCTTTTTAATAAGTCGGTATATTTAATGAAATTTAGGTTTGTTTCATCATTACAAGTTCTATATACATCTACACAATAAAAGCGTGAATCATTTAACACCGTACTATTATTCTCACCAATAGTTTTGATACTGTTTTTTCCTGAAATTGCATCTTTCTTTTTTATGAAACGATCCTTAACCATCTGACCTGAATATTTTCTTTCAGGCTTAATTGATACAATCGGCATCTCAATTGAGTCTGCAAATTGGTGATCATATATTTTGTACAAATCATTTCTAAATATTTGATCAAGAGTATCTTCACCTACTTTAGTATCATAGTTAAAGAAATATTTCATTAACTCGTAATCACGGACACGGTATTCAACTTCAAAACGAATATTCTTAAGTAATGACGGTGTTTCCTTAACCTTTTCAAGTAATTTTCTTGAAACAGCGGGAGACATTCCATAATATTTCATTAAGGTATCAACACAATTGTCAAGACTTTTTCTATACTCCTCTGTTTTAATTTTACCTGCAGAATAGTATATATCTCTAAGCTTGTGGTTTTCGGCAGCTATAATAACATAGGCCGGTAAACAGTTTGCTATTACTATTGCGTCAACTGCATGATCAAAATATGTTATCTTCTTCAGCTCACCTTTATCATATCTTCCCCATGTTTCTTTGTTGAGCCACTGTCTGCGAAGAGATGATGTTATTGCACCCTTGACTGCATAAACTACCGGTCTCTTATCGTCACCCTTTTCCCTTGCAAAGTAGAGATTATCATTAAAATACTTAACCAAAAATTTTGCAATATATCGTGTATCGTTAAGATTTCTTGTTTTCCAATCGCCGAGAATTTTTTCAGCATCTTCGCCTACAAGAGATTCAAGCATAAAATACCTATACTTTTTCTCGGTGATTTTATTGCCTTTAAACAACTTATTGACACGCTGTTTGAACTCTTTTTCCTTTTCAGCAGATAGATACATCAACGGAGTTCTTGCTCCTTTTTTCTGATTTTCTCTTGCAAGAACAAGAGCTTTATTGTTTAGTGTATCATCAAGAATTCTCGAAAATGGGACAATATGATCAATTTCATATTGTTTTCCTTTATTCAATATTGCTTCTTTCTTATTTGTTATTTCTTCATTTGAATACATACATCTCCAACCCTGGAGTTCTCCAAGGAGATATCTTTCAATGTACTGTGGCCTAATTTCTCTTTCATCAAGGCCTGTAATCAATGATATTTGTTTTATTGCATTTTTTCGTTCCTTTTCATTTTTATTTTGTTGAGTGGATATTTTTTGACGAGTGTCAAAACTCTTATTGAGTTCACTTGCGATTTCAATATTCATTGCATTTGGTGCGCCATATTTTTGAACAATTGCATTAACCACTTTTCTTGTTTCATTGATAGCTCTAAACACCACAGGATTTTGTGCATACTCACTATTATTATCAAAAGGTTTTAATTTTAACAATTTTTCTGTTTTTATACTTACTGAAAACTCATCTTGTTGTACATTCGCCTGAAATTCACCTACTAATGTTCCATCAAAAAAGGCATTGATTGCATCAATCATATATTTATCTGAAACTTTTGCTGTTCCTGAAAAATTTTGTTTAGAGAGCTTTTTTATCAGTTCATCTTTTCCTTTTAGTTCATCAATTTTGTTTAAAGCATCAATTCTTCTTTTGGGAGTTATATTGAAAGATATTGTATCACCTACCCTGTTAAGCAAAGAATTTTGATCTGTATATTCCTCCGATATCAATTTATCCCAATCGAAACCGTATGATTCAAAAATTGGCTTCACAGCTTTGAGGTATTTAATACAATCTGCAATATTTTCATTTTTAGCAGTCTTAGTATTAAGAATTACAATGTTAAGTTCTTTTGCGAGTTCATTGATTTTTGTTTTCGTAATGCTACCGCTTTGTAAGGACTGATTTACGATATTTCTCATCAAATCCCGAGGTAGTTTTACTACTTCGCCTGTGTTTTTCTCAACATATTTATATTGAGAAAGTTTGTTTGCCAAAGCAAATAAATCTCCTATTACCGTATAACGGTGTCCTCTTTTCTCATTCTTATAGTAGGGGCAATTGCCTATCGAATCAACAAAGCCCTTATATGGTCTGTTTTCATCATCAGTATTTCCTGGTCCATCTTCGAAATCTCGCCTTGAAAATATTATATCAAATATTTTATCTATACTTTCATCTGTAAGTTGAGGGTAGAATTCTTTCTGTTTGCCTAAAATTTTTCTTACCTCATCTTCAAACATTTCGGTAGGAAACAGTATGTCATTTTCACTTATTTTGCCATCTGATTTTTTCTTTCCCTTTTCATCTTTTTCTTTTATATTTCTATACTTGTATCTTCCGGAAATTTTATCAGAAAAATGTTCAGAATCCTTCATTATAGCTTCTGCAATTGAGCGATAACCACCATTTTTTATAACATCTGCAGTATTCGTTAATGCCTTGTAGATATCTTTTTCTTCTTCTTCTTTGGCTTTTTTATCTTTTGCGTTATTATTTTCATCACTCAACTCGTAAAAAGCTTTATATCCGCGACGCTTTGCTATATGCAACAATGCCGCAGTAAGTTCAACAGGAGTCACCATTTCATCGAGGGCACGAACCCGTATATCTATAATATCGTGATTGTTTTTAGCAAAGAACTCGGAAAGTTCCGCCCTACTTACAAATTCAATATTTTCAAGATAGTTCTTCAATCGTTCCTTTCGATGATTCCTTCTCCTAATTCTTCTTCGCATACCTCTGTATTTTCTTCTTCTTTGACTGTTTCGTATATTTTTATTACTTTCAATGATCTCTCCGAATTCAAATATGCGGACACCAAAATCCTCCAATCGTTTGCAATCATCGTCATTTCTTACAACAGCCCAGCCCACTGAACCGATTCCGATATCAAGTCCAATTATATATTTCATAATTCTCTCCTTTCTATTGACAAATATATTTTTCAATATTATAATTAAATTAGAACTTAGAAATTTGATGTATAGGTTTATCAATATTCATCAAAACAAACACAATAAACCATTTTTTATAAGTTTATCAATATTCATCAGAGTTCTAAGATAAGGCAATATGCCGTAGGGTAGTGGAAACCCCTTCGCACCACATATTAAAGACAACCTTAGGGTTGTCTTTTTTATTGTCTTCTCGTCTCTTATTTTATCATATATCACATTTTATTACAACATATTCAGCAATTTATAGTAAATTTATTATAACGCAAAGCATTGTCCCATTGTCAGTACTATGGACCGATTAAAACAACAAAAGCTGAGGATATGAAAATTATCCTCAGCTTTTGTTGTTTTAGGGGTTATTTTTTCTGTGATTTTTTGGGGGTAATTTTGAATACAGCATAAAATCATTACATTGAATACAGCATAAAATGATTACATTTCCACCGCATCCTGCAAGGCGTCTTCGATATATTCGTAATTCGGATAACATTCGGCATAGTTATCAGAACGGAAATCATGATACTGTAAACCCATTGCATCAACGGTTATGTCTGTAATTATGCCGTTTTCTTTGAAAGTAATGTCAACACGATAAGTTTCGTATTTTTCATTGTCATACTCAAGAAAAATTGACTGCAAGCTCGTACAATTCATCGGCAAAATCGCAATCCGCCAACGGGATATTGTTCTCAACTGCCTCATTTATTTTTGCATACAAATCATCCGAAATCTCGAACTCAACAATCTCATACCAACATCTTTCAGAACTGTTGATACGCACATATGCTTTCTGTTTTGCTATGATAAAATCCTCCTGAATTTTTAAATTTATAATTCTTTCAACCTGTTATCAACATTATACCAAAGGTCACTGTACCATTATCTACCCTTTGCTTGCAAAAACAGCCCTGCAAATGGGTACAGGGCTGTAAATTTAAAGATTTATTCATTGCTTATCAGATTTAATCGTCTGTAGCTTTGAAATTTATTTTATTTTCGGTCGCAAAGGTGTGTGCATAGGAATCTGTCGGGGCGTGGATTGTTAGGTCTTTTGAGTCTTTGAAGGCAGATTTTCCTATGTAGGACACATTTTTGGTCAGGTAGATATCCTCAAGGGAGTAGGATTCTTTGAACGCATTATCGGCAATGAATCTTACCGTGTCGGGAACGACTGTTTCCTTTGCACCGCCGTAATTTATTGCGTCATCTGCAATTGAAATCACATCCAAGCCGTCAATATGTGCAGGAATTTCAAGCTTTTCCTCTGACGACATTGGGTTATATTTAGTTATTACGCACACGGGCTTGCCGTCATCATAGATAACATCATAATTATAATATTCGCCGTAATACGCACCGTTTCTGATTTTTGAATAATCGGTATTTTTAGCCTCCGGATTTTCAGGCTCGGTCGTATAGTTTTTATAATTGATTTTATTTTCAACCGCAAATTTTTCAGCATAAGAACCCTTTTCGGCATATATCGTAAGGTTGTCAATGCCGTCAAAAGCGGTTTTTGCAATCTTATTTACGGAGGGCGCAATATAAATTTCCGTTATATTTTTTGAATCCTTAAATGCGTCATTCTTGATTTCACAAATGCCGTTGGGGATAACAACTTTTTTCAGACAATCAAATTCGCTGAAAGCTTCCTTTTCAATAGCGGTTATTTTTGTATTTTCATCATATGAAGTAGGAATATACGCATCGTCCAAGCCGTAATATCCGCCCTGAAACAAGCCGACAGTGGCATAAAAATTTCCGTTTTTATCATCTTGAAATTGAATTAAAAACTGACCGTCGGCAGAAGGTTTTAGACGATATTTTTCATCAACAGCCATTTGTTCAAATCTGTTATTTACGATTGTCGCTCTGGCAAGGAAAGACAAGCCGAGCAAAGCGGCAACCGAGATGCAAAGAACAACGAAAAATTTATGAGTAAACAGTTTACTTTTCATGCAGCTCACCTTCTGTCATTTTCAAAACAACATCACAAATTTCTTCCAAATCCTCTTTGTGATGAGTTGTGATAACTACGAGCGCACCTCTTTCTTTTTCTTCTTTAAGAAGCTTGTAAATCAGCTGTACACCGTCATTATCAAGTGCATTTGTCGGTTCATCAAGCAGGATGATTTTCTGCTTTTCAAACACAGCCTGAGCAATATTCAGCCTCTGTTTCATACCAAGCGAAAACTTTTTCACCTTTAAATCAGACTTTAATCCCACACGCTCAAGCGCTGTTTTTATATCCTCATCGGTGGCGGTTTTCTTGATTTTGCCGAGGATTTTCAGATTGTCAAAAGCATTGTACTGGGGCAACAGGTTCATATTTTCAATCACGATGCCTATGCTCGGAGGGAACGACATATCCTTGTGCAAAACCTTTCCGTCAATCACAACAGAGCCGCTGTCGGGAACAAGCAAGCCTGCAATTGCTCTCAAAAGCATAGTTTTGCCCGAACCGTTGTGTCCGTAAAGTCCGTAGATTTTGCCGTACTCAAAATTGTAACTTACATTATTTAAAATCGGTCTTGATTTGATACTTTTACAATAATTTTTTATTTCTACCATAATATCACCTCAAAAAATATCGGTTTTCTTAAATCTCAAATTCAGAATAAAAATGCACAAAGCATTTAACGCAACTATGAATAACAGGTATCCGTAGTAAATGCTCTCACCCGACACAGCACCGTTCTGCATTCCGAACATCAAACTCGGGAAGAGAATCATTTTCCAAATCGGTGCGTCAACGAAATTCTGAACCAAATAGTACGCAATAAAGCAATAGGTGAAAATTCCTATGTTCACAATGTGTGCAGGAATACTGATTTCAAGCAAAGACTGAATAACTATCAGCGAAAAAATTGTCAGAAAGTACATAATCAAAGATTTAAGAGTTCCGCTTTCAACGGGAGTCATACTTTCTCTTGCAACAAAAAAGATTATGAACTGGAACAAAACAATGCAAATCAATGCTATAAAATTGTTAAGACAACGCTTTAAAATCAGCACTGTTTTTGAATAATTGCGTACAATCAACATCTTGCCGTAGCCTTGTTTAAGGTTCTCAATTGAGCCGCTTGTAAAGAAGAGAATAAAACACACGGGCAGCAAAAGCGGCAGAAATTTTGTAATTTCAAGGCCGTAATCGCTTGGAGCTAAACCAATCATAAAGGCATTTTGAAAGTTTCCCTGAAATACACAACTGAACAATTGAGCAAGGCACGCAACAATCAGTATTATCGACAAAACAAGCTTACTTTTTAACATTACTCAAAACATCCTTTTTCTGATACAAAAAGTAGGAAGAGAAGATAAGCATAAACATCATAAGCAATGCTCTTAATATAATGCCCCACATATCCGACAGAACCATTTCGCCGTTCATAAGTTTTGACACCACTATGGCATCTCTGAACGGAAGCCATACCCTACTTATCATAAAGGCTACATCTGCAAAAAACTCTGTAAAAATCAGAGCTATGGTGATAATTGGAGCAACTTTTGGAGAAATGATTATTCCGAATGAGAGCATAACGAGTCCTGCTCTGAAATAAAACAAAAACAAAGTCAAAAGTTCAAGTGCCGAATATTGCAGAAAATTCGATTCTAAAATCAGGTTAATGTCAAAGCAGATGAGTGCCGCAACTACGCTGACTGCTTCTATCAAAAATGAAAACAGAAAAGCAAATACCGCACAATCAGCAATTCTTCTTGTAACAAAAGAGGCTCTCGATTTCAGTCTTACAATGTAACTTACATTATCATCGGTAAATATGTAAAACAAAAACAGAATAAACACTACTATGAAAATGCAAGCAACATTACCTGATGCAGTAAAATCTCCGTTACCTGCAACTCTGCAAAAAACACCTTTTGGGCTTAACTTCTCAGCATAATCCGAATTAAAATAATTATAAAATCGCAAATATGTGTATGTGCAAAGCATAGTGAAAAACACTGCACAAAGCGGAAGTATGATTGCATACTTTTTTAATTTACACCTGATCATACTTAGTCACCTTAAAGAACGAAAACAGAACAGCAACTATATTTATTGCTACTACAAAAATAATTGTAAAAGTATAATGTGATAAAGGATACACAGTAAACGGGGTTAATGCTCCTATGATAGACGGTTTGATGGCAGTCGATATATACCATAATATGAAAGCTAACGGATAAAGGATAAATCTGTTTGGAAATGCCATTGCAAGTGCCGTTGCACCGCTTCCCACAATACCGCCAATGAATGAAAAAACAAGAATATAAAGTATGTTATAAAACATCGGATTGCTGTAAGACTGAAGTAGATTGGGTTCAGATTTCAGCATTTCCACATCATCAGGAATATATGTACCTCCCGCAAAAACAATATGCACCATAAGAAGATTGAGTAAGAGAGGAATTATAAGCACAAAAAATGAAACAGTAAAGCTTTTAAGTATATTTAATACAAAATATTTATTCTTACCTCTTTTGGTGACAAGAATATTTTTGTACCCTATTTTGTAATCTTCAATGCAATCGTCCGCAACAATAATTGCCAAGAACAACGGTAAATACCCTGTCAACACGCCTTGAAGTCCTGCCGTCATGAAAGATCCCAAAAAAGTAACTAATCCGGGAACAGGAACAGATGCTCCTTTGAACACATCCACAAGAGCCATCAATATATCTAAAATCGGAGCTATAAAAATAAAAAGTATAACTCCTAATTTAAGTTTGTTATTAAATATTCGGGTAATATAATATGACATATTTTTCACCTCAATTTTTACTAAACACATTTTTTGATTTGAACAATTACAATGAATATGCCGATTTCTTAATTTATTTGCTATTTGTTTTAATCAACCAATTTCTTTTATATTCAAATTATACAAATGCAAAGTGACTGTAAAATGACTATAGCCCTTTTACAAAATAAAACAGGAAAACAAAGCGACAAATACGCATTTTGTTTTCCTGTTTAAATTATTTGATATTTTATTGTATTGTTAATAGTTTCCGCACATCAGAGCATTTTCCAATTTTCCGCATCAAACACACCTTTGGTGGTTATTCTCAAGCTTGGAATAACGGGCAGACTTAGAAACGAGAGAGTCATAAACGGATCAATGCTTTTATCCGCACCGAGTTCATATGCAGATGACTTTGCATTTTCAAGCTTTTCGTTTACGGTTGTCAGCGGTTCATCGGACATCAAGCCTGCAATCGGGAGTTCAAGCAAAGCCTTGATTTTGCCGTTTTCAACAACTGCGATACCGCCCTTACTGTCCTTGATTGCGTTCACGGCAACGGCTATATCGTCATCATTACAGCCGACTGTGATAATGTTGTGCGAATCGTGGGCAACCGAGGTTGCGACTGCACCCGATTTCAGCGAATAGCCTTTAACATAGCCGACACCGATATGGTTTGTGCCTTTGTGACGCTCAATGCAGGCAATTTTCAGAA
>ERZ1106976.1545-NODE-1545-length-22801-cov-27.851798_pt1 | contig 22801 bp, 11 predicted proteins | sample MGYA00403687_ERZ1106976 | MGnify/ENA primary metagenome ERZ1106976 (study PRJEB35170, sample SAMEA104062446) | human gut metagenome | biome: human gut; feature: human-associated habitat; material: faeces | place: Denmark | collected 2013-02-22 ... | reverse complement strand
AGGACGGAAGAACATGGAGAACAACCTGACTTACAAGACCAGCGGAGAATTTCAGATTCCCGATCTGAGCCTGCGCGAGAACCCGCAGAGCCAGCCGCTCGGCAAATACGGACGGATGCGCCAGACGTATCTCAGGGAGCATCGCCCGATCCTCTGGAACCAGATGATCCTGACGGAAACGCTGTTTCCGCACCTGCGGGAGATCGACGAAGCGGCGAACCGGAGGTTGGAGCAGATGATGCCGAACCTGATGAAGTCGGCAGGCGTGACGGAGGCGCTGAAAGCAGCCGACCCATTGAAGTGGACCGGTCTGATGAACACCTGCAAGGCGCAAGCCGAGGAAGTGATCCTCGCGGAACTGATCTACGCGTAACCGAGCCAGTTCAAGGCGAACAAATATCGTTTATGCTCGAAGCGGAGAACGCGCAAACGTCCTCCGCTTCTTCCTTATCCATACCGTCGGAGTTGATTGACCATGTGCTGCGGCTGGGCGGCAATTCCGACGATACGCGCATGGTTCTTGCGGCGGCATTTCAAAAGGAGAAATCTGCGGAGGAAATCACCGAAATTCTGCGGCAGGAATTTCACGGCGGCAACGGCTTCAAGTTGGACGGCGCGGACTATTCCGCATGGTACGCGGACGATGGGATTCATCTGGCAGCCGGTCGTGAAGCGGAGCGCGTTGAGGCGGCGCAGATTATCTCATGGCAGGACGCCGCCGCGCGGGTTGCGCAGCTGGTGGAAAGCGGCGAATATGCCACCAATGTAGAGATTGCCGAAGCATATAAGCATGAGCGCGATCTGCTTGCCGAAGCGTTGCTCCATCTGCGCGGCGATCTCAGTGACGATGCGCGGAAACAGGGTGATCTGAGCTGCTTGCAGGAATACGGCGGCAGCTTTCCCAAAGCGCTCGAAAAATTATCTGAGGCATTGAAAGACCCGGTGTTCCAGCAGAACCTTTCCGACGAATATGCCGCGTTCTGGACAGCATATGAGCTGGATAAGAATCTTCTTCGTTTTCACTATCATAAGCTGCGGGAAATCTGGCACAGGCTGAAGGATCTGCGCCTGCCGCGCTATGAATTGTCCGATGGCATGGCAGAAGTGCCAAGCGCGGCACAGTTCATCACCGAGGACGAGATCAGCCACACTTTGATGCACGGCAGCGGCTTTGCAGAAGGGAAAAGCAGAATCTACGCCTATTTCACCGATACGCACACGGAGAAAGAACAGGCAGATTTTCTGAAAAAAGAATACGGCGTCGGCGGGCGTACCCATGCTGTGTCCGGAGCCAGTAGCAGCTACGAGGGCAGCGAGCCGAAGGGCATCACGCTGAGAAAGGCAGACTGCGCAGATGTCGAAATGCGCTGGAACCGGGTTGCCGCGCGGATATCGGACCTCATTCGGCAGAACCGTTATCTGACACCGGAGGAACGGGCGGCTTATGACGAAGCGCTGGCGCAGGATACGGTGCGGAACACAGCCTATGACGGCTATAACGCCGTCAAAGAAGCCCATCCGGACGATATTGTACTGTATCAGGTCGGGGATTTCTTCGAACTCTATGGCGAGGATGCACGGGCAGTTGCAGATGATCTCAGCCTTGAGCTGACGCGCCGCAATTTGGAGGGAGTAGGCCGTGTTACCATGTGCGGCTTCCCCGCAAATGAGTTGGAAAAATACGTTGAAAAGCTGCGGGAAAAGCACGATGTAACAATTTCGCGTATTGGCGATTCCAGTCATGAACACACGGCATATACGCTCCCATCCATCGACCATGAGGCAGAAAAAGCCATCAATGCCTATGAAGCAGAGTTTGGCGCGGATGGCACAAGAGTATTCCGCGATCCTGCTGCCGAGCAGCCACCCCAAGCCACCGTAGAGGATCATCTTGAGCGGTACAGACCGATTGTAATTGCCGCAGTCTCAGAGGATATTGCCTATCGCAACGCTTGCGGTCACTCTGACCGGGAAAATGCGGAGATCGAGTGCAATGCCGCTGTGCGCCGTGCTATCCTCGATTCAAAGGATATGGAGCTGATCCGGTTGTTCTCGGATGTACCGGAGTTCCGCAACCGTCTGCATCAGGAGGTTTTTGATGGAACCTATGAGCGGCTTCATGATCTGCTGCGACCGCTCTCGCAGGACGATATAGACGATGCGCTCCGCGCATGGAACGGAAATATCGGGAGCAAACACGCCGTGGTGCGGTATATGGAGCAGCACGGACGTGAAAAAGAAACTGCTGCATGGCTTGCTCATGAGTACGGCGGCAATGCGAATAATAATAATAATCTCTTTATCGTCCGTGCTGGAAGTCCGGAAACCGCCGAATTGACGTGGTCGAAGGTGCAGCGGCGGTTGGCACAGCTTATCCGGGAGGATCAATTCTTCACAGAGCAGGAAAAGCCTGCGTTGGAGCAGAATCCGGACTACCGGCTTTTAGACCGGCTGCGGGCAGACTGTGAATACTTCCTTGGCGCAGGCGGTCGTGCGGAAAAGCACCTATGGGCAGGCAGCGTCTACGAGCAGATCGTCAAAATGCGGGAGCTGTATGACGCACTCCCTCAAAAACCGGAATGGCTGACCGAAGAAATGATTGATGATTATGCCGACCGGATGGCACCGCAGTATCAGGTCATTGCGTATCATCACATTGTAAACGGATTTGACGAGAAACGGGACTATCAGACGCTGGAAGAAGCGGAAAAAGCTGCGCAGAGCTATGCGGACGGCACGATGGAAAGCGGCGGCTTTGCGTATGACGGCGCTGCCGTTTACGATTTGCGAGAGGATCGGTATTGTTCCATCTTCGGTGATTACCCGGATGAACGGGCGCAGGCACAGGTGAGCGCCCCCAAAGCAGCTACGAAGGAACCGCCAGAGCAGCCAATGTCTGAGATAACGCAGGCAGTCCAAAACCTTGTGGGGCAGCGCGTAGAAATTGACGGCACGCTCTATCATGTTGATTCCGCAGATGAAACTGTCGCGCATCTCAGCGCCGTTCCATCCTCCAGCGAGAGCAATCACGAACCGGAACACCGAACTGAGCCGGTTTCCACCGTCCTTACGCGAATCGCAGATCAGGGGCGTGAGCTTGCGCCGAATGTTTCGGCATATCAGGCGCTTCGTGCAGAGCATCCCGAAAAGCTCATCGGTGTCCGCGTCGGAGAACGGCTGCTTTTTTATGGTGCAGACGCAGAGCGTGCCGCCAGCGCCTTGAATCGCCGCCTGCTGCAACGCGATATTCCCGGTATGGGCGAAACCACTGTAACCGGCTATGATTTTGGGCAATGGGCAAGCGCGGCAAAGCGGCTGTTGGAGCATGGACACAGCTTCGTGTTTGCGCGGCCGGATGAAACCGGCGGCTATGAAATTTTTAACGAGGCAGATGCTAAAGACTACATTCCCATCGGTATGGAGCTGGAGATCGACGGGCGGAAGTTTGTCATTGACAGTGTGAATTTCGGCGCGGATGAAGTGTCTTTGCAGGATGTGACTTTTCAGAGTCATATAGGCTATCCGATCTTCCGCACCGAACACGTTGCGTTTGTGCGCTCGTTTGTAGAAGAACAGCAAAAGCCGCTCTCCTACACAATTCAGCCGGTCGAGGTCATTCCTGCGGAGCAGAACCATCTGCCATACGATGTTGTGATTCAGACGCTTCGCACCGAGTCGTTAGAACCGGTCATCTCAGCCCCGGAACCGGAACAAATGCCCCAAGCGGACGCACAAACTGTGCCGCCACAGGGAAACACCCCTCCCGCGCAAAACTTCCGCATCACGGATGATTTGCTCGGTGTCGGCGGCGCAAAGGCGAAATTCCGCAGGAACATGGACGCGATCAATCTGCTGAAAGAGCTGGAGTTCGACAACAGGCAGGCCACGCCCGAAGAACAGGACGTTCTCTCCAAATACGTCGGCTGGGGAGGTTTGGCAGATGCCTTTGATGAAAGCAAGGATAACTGGAAAGACGAGTTTGCCGAGCTTTACGCCACACTTACCCCGGAGGAATACGCCGCTGCGCGTGCCTCCACGCTGAACGCGCACTACACCAGCCCCACGGTTATCAAGGCGATCTATGAAACTGTCGGCAATATGGGTTTCCGGACCGGCAACATTCTGGAGCCGTCGATGGGCGTCGGCAACTTCTTCGGCTGTCTGCCGGAGCAGATGCAGAGCAGCAAGCTCTATGGCGTGGAACTGGACAGCATCACCGGCAGGATTGCAAAGCAGCTTTACCCGAACGCCAATATCACCGTCGCCGGATTTGAAACGACCGACCGGCGCGATTTCTATGACCTTGCCATCGGCAATGTGCCATTCGGACAATATCAGGTAAACGACCGAGCTTACAACAAGCTCGGTTTTTCTATTCACAATTACTTTTTTGCCAAGGCACTCGATCAGGTGCGTCCGGGCGGTATCGTCGCGTTTGTGACTTCCCGCTATACGCTGGACAGCAAGGACGACCGCGCCAGAAAGTATATCGCGGAACGTGCCGAGCTGCTGGGTGCCATTCGTCTTCCCAACAATGCGTTCAAAGCGAACGCCGGGACGGACGTGGTATCTGACATTCTGTTCCTGCAAAAGCGCGACCGTCCCCTTGAGATTGAACCGGCGTGGACGCAGATCGGCGAAAACGCAGACGGCTTTGCAATCAACAAGTATTTCATCGACCACCCCAAAATGATCCTCGGCAGACAATCCTCGGAAAGTACGCAATACGGAAAACAGGATTTCACCGTTGAACCCATTGAAGGGCTGGAACTTGCAGACCAGCTCCATGACGCTGTGAAATATATTCGCGGCACGTATCAGGAGGCGGCGCTGCCAGAGCTGGGCGAGGATGCGTCCATTCAGGAAACCATCCCCGCAGACCCCAATGTAAAAAACTTTTCCTATGCCGTCGTTCGCGGCGAGGTGTACTACCGGGAAAACAGCGTCATGGTCAAGCCTGACCTGAACGCGACGGCAAAAGCGCGGGTCAAGGGCATGGTCGAGCTGCGCGACTGCGTACAGAAGCTCATTGCACAGCAGATGGACAGCTTCGTTTCTGATGAAATAATTCAGCAGACGCAGCGGGAATTAAACGGTCTTTATGATGCGTTCACCGGCAAATACGGTCTTATTAACTCCCGCGCCAACAGTCTCGCGTTCTCCGACGACAGCTCCTATTATCTGCTCTGTTCGCTGGAAATTCTGAATGAGAACCGGGAGCTGGAACGAAAAGCGGACATTTTCACCAAGCGCACCATCAAGCCGCATGAGGTCGTAGCCTCGGTAGACACAGCTTCGGAGGCGCTGGCGCTGTCCATCTCAGAAAAAGCCCGCGTGGACATGGACTATATGGCGCAGCTCTCCGGCAAAAGTCAGGAGAAACTGATCGACGAGCTGAACGGCGTCATTTTCTTTGACCCTGTGGAACGGCAATGGCAGACGGCAGACGAATACCTCTCCGGAAATGTCCGAGAGAAGCTGCGCGTTGCCCGCAGCTACGCTGCGCCCGGATTCCCAAAAGACGGTCCTGCGGATTACCGCGTCAACGTCGCGGCGCTGGAACAGGCACAGCCGAAGGATCTGGATGCGTCGGAAATTGAAGTGCGCCTCGGCGCAACGTGGATTGACCGGGACTATATCCAGCAGTTCATGGAACAGACCTTCAAGCCTCCGTACAGCAGGAAGACCCCGATTCAGGTCAGCTATTCGCCCAGCACCGCAGAATGGAATATCAGCGGCAAATTTATCCCGTCGACGCAGGATGTCAATGCGTACATGACCTACGGCACGGAACGCGCCAATGCGTACCGGATTCTGGAGGACACGCTGAATCTGCGCGACGTGCGGATCTACGACACGACCTATGAAAACGGCGTAGAAAAGCGCGTGCTGAACCAGAAGGAGACGACGCTTGCGCAGCAGAAGCAGCAGACTATCAAAGACGCCTTTCAGGACTGGATTTGGAAGGACCCAATCAGGCGGCAGACGCTGGTGCAGCAATACAATGAAAAATTCAACTCCACCCGTCCACGCGAGTATGACGGCAGCCATATCCGTTTTTCCGGCATGAATCCGGAGATCACGCTGCGCGAACACCAGAAAAACGCGATTGCGCACATCCTCTACGGCGGCAATACGCTCCTTGCGCACGAGGTCGGCGCGGGCAAGACCTTCGAGATGGTCGCGGCAGAGATGGAATCCAAACGGCTGGGGCTTTGCCAGAAAGCCATGTTCGTCGTGCCGAACCACCTGACGGAGCAGTGGGCATCCGAATTTCTGCGGCTCTATCCATCCGCAAACATCCTTGTCACGACCAAAAAGGATTTTGAAACCCGCAATCGCAAGAAATTCTGCGCCCGGATTGCGACCGGCGATTATGACGCCGTCATCATCGGACACAGCCAGTTTGAAAAAATCCCAATCTCCAAAGAGCGGCAGGAGCGTTTGCTCCAGGAACAGATTTGGGAGATCGAGGACGGTATCCGGGAGCTGCAAGCGGCAAACGCCGAGCGCTTCACCATCAAGAGTCTGGAAAAAACGAAAAAGAGTCTCGAAGCGAAGCTCAAGAAATTGCAGGACACCAGCCGCAAGGATGATGTCATTACGTTTGAGCAGCTCGGCATTGACCGGCTTTATGTGGACGAGGCACATAGTTATAAAAACCTATTCCTTTACACCAAAATGCGCAACGTTGCGGGACTTTCCGCCACCGACGCGCAGAAATCCTCGGATATGCTGTTAAAGTGCCGCTACATCGACGAGATCACGGGCGGCAAGGGCGTTGTGTTTGCCACCGGCACGCCAGTTTCCAACTCCATGACGGAGCTTTTTACCATGATGCGCTATTTGCAGCATGACACGCTCCGCGAACGGGACCTGACACACTTTGACTGCTGGGCATCCACCTTTGGCGAAACGACAACCGCCATTGAGCTGGCTCCCGAAGGAACCGGCTACCGGGCAAGGACGCGCTTTGCAAAGTTCTTCAATCTCCCGGAGCTGATGAACCTGTTCAAAGAAGCGGCAGACATCAAGACCGCTGACCAGCTCCACCTCCCAACCCCGACGCCGGTCTACCATACGGAGGTTTCTCAGCCGACGCAGGTGCAGCAAGGCATGGTGCAGGAGCTGTCCAAACGTGCGGCAGAGGTTCACAGCGGCAAGGTGGACGCGAAGAAGGACAATATGCTGAAAATTACGTCGGATGGACGAAAGCTCGGGCTTGACCAGCGCATCATCAACCCCAGCCTTCCGGACGACCCGTGCAGCAAGGTGAACCGGTGTGTAGATAACATTTTCCGTATCTGGCAGGATGGGCAGGCAGACAAGCTCACGCAGCTTGTCTTCTGCGACCTGTCCACGCCAAAGGCATCCTCAGCCAAGGCAAAGGGCAAGACGCTAGACAGCCCGGAGCTTCGCGCACTGGAAACGCAGCTTGCCAAAGACGGCGTGGAACCGGACGCACCGTTTTCTGTCTACGACGATATTCGCGGCAAGCTGGTCGCTATGGGCATCCCACGCGAACAGATCGCGTTCATCCACGAAGCAAACACCGAGGTTCGCAAGAAGGAACTGTTCAGCAAGGTGCGTTCCGGACAGGTGCGCGTCCTGATGGGCAGTACCTTCAAAATGGGCGCTGGCATGAATGTGCAGGACCGGCTTATTGCGCTCCATGATCTCGACTGCCCGTGGCGGCCGGGCGATCTGGAGCAGCGCAGCGGACGCATCATCCGTCAGGGCAACCGCAACAAGGAAGTCCATATTTACCGATATGTCACGGAGGGAACGTTTGACGCTTACCTCTGGCAGACGATTGAAAATAAGCAGAAATTCATCTCGCAGATTATGACATCCAAATCGCCCGTGCGTTCCTGTGAGGACATTGACGAAACGGCGCTGTCTTATGCGGAGATCAAGGCGCTCTGTGCCGGTGACGAGCGCATCAAAGAGAAGATGGATTTGGATGTGGATGTTGCGCGACTGAAGCTGATGCGTGCAAATCACCAGAGCCAGCAATACCGGCTGGAAGACAACCTCCTGCGCAAATTCCCGGAGCAGATCGACGAGGCGAAAAATATGATCGCCGGTCTGGAAACGGATATACAGACCTTGGCTGCACACCCGCACCCGGAAGACGGCTTTGCCGGGATGGAGGTCAAGGGCGATAATCTTACGGATAAGGACAACGCCGGTGCGGCGCTGCTGGAGGCGTGCAAGGAAGTCAAGGACTTGGAGCCGGTGTCGGTCGGCAGCTATCGCGGGTTTCAGATGGCGCTTACGCTGGAGAATTTCGGGCAGGATTACATTCTGACGCTCAAAGGGCAGATGTCACACCGCGTCGAGCTGGGCAAGGACGCCAGAGGCAACCTTGTCCGCATCGACAATGCACTGAACGCGATCTCTGAGCGCGTGACGTCGCAGAAGGCATATCTGGACAACCTGTACGCACAGGTCAAGGAGGCGAAAGCGGCGCTTGGAAAGCCGTTCCCGCAGGAAGAAGAACTCCGTACAAAATCCGCGCGGCTTGCAGAACTCAACGCCGAGCTGAACATCGACGACAAGACCCCAATGGAGCGTCTGGCGGGAGACAATGACGCCGTTGCCAAATCCACACGTCCGTCCATCCTGCAAAAGCTCCGCGCTCCGCTGCCGGAGCAGTCAAGCCCGAAGCTGAAGCATAAAGAAATGGAGGTACAATTATGAACACCGAAACCGCAAACACAAAGCTGTATGAGAAGATGTTTGAAGAACAGGAAAAATTCCGCGGCTGGCTGCTCAGTCAGCCGCCCAAGGAGATACTGAATCATACCTACGAATATACCACCCGCGAGGATATTCTGATGACACTGGAAAATAACGATCTACGGCTCGATCAGGCGCAGGCGCTGTTATCTTCGCCGACACCGCTGGCAGATGTCTTCAAGGAATTTGAAAACCGTGAGACGGACTATATGGATGTGGTGCGTGATAGCATGGAGAGCCGCGCCAATACGCTCCTTCGTTGGTGGAAAACGCCGGTTTATCCGCATTCCGGTTCGTATGCACGGGAGCATGAGGAATTGGAGCAGTACTGGGCATCAAAGCGTGCAAATATTGACTGCCGTGACGCCATCGAGCGTGCAATCGCGGATCACTACCAGCACAATGTTCTGAGTCCGGAGGGAGCCAGAGAGGTCGTGCGTTCCTTCGGATTCGAGCGTACCATGTTCGTGCTGGCAAATACGATCAATGTCAAGAGCTGGGACGACCGCTTCGGTGGTGATAACCGGGAATGGGCAAAGACTATCCCGATAGAACCGGATGAAGGCGGCGGCAGCGACCGCCGTTTGGACTATGTAGTTGACCGCAGCCATTCTGTTCTGCTGGACGTTTTTGCACGGCAGGTGCGCCACGAATACCTTTTGACGCAGCCGCTCACGGCGGTAGATATTGATAACGAAGCGCTCCGCATTTGCAGGCAGATGTCGGCGCTGGCAGAGCCGAACAGCCCGAGCGGCACACACTTCATGGTGCCGCTTTCCCCGGATTTCTGTGCGCGGGCATCCAGCAAAGATACGGCGGCACTTCAGAAGCGTCTTCCGTATCCGTCGCTGGCGCTGACAGGCATGGACGGAAGGAAGGGCGTGTTCGCTGTGGTCGATCAGAAGGAAGACCGGTCGCGCCCACCGCGCAAGGTCAGGCAGCGTGCGCCCTCTGTCCGGGATAAGCTGCGCAAGGCTTCGCCCGAGAAAGAGACTGGCAAGCCGCCAAAGGAACCGGTGCAGGAGCGGTGATATGAGCAGAAAGCGAAATATCCAGATCATCTTTTGGGTTTCCGAAAAAGAGCACGAACTAATTGCACAGAAAATGGAACAGGTCGGCACAGACAATCTTAGCGCATATCTGCGGAAAATTGCCATTGACGGCTTCATTATCAAGCTCGACCTGCCAGAGCTGCGCGAAATGATCTCGCTGCTGCGCCGCTCCAGCAATAACCTCAATCAGATCGCGCGGCGGCTGAATGAAACGGGGCGGTTTTACGATGCCGACATGGAGGATTTGCTCCAGCGGCAGGAACAGTTATGGCAGGCGGCGAATACGATCCTCTCCCGGCTGGCGCTCGTCGCATAACGGAGCATTTGCCCCGTCCGCATCCTTGCAAACGGGAAGACTTTCTGGTACGCTGGAAAAAAAGAAAGAAGGGGGGCTTTCCCATGCGGCTGCTTTTGAAAATCCTGTTCGCGCCGGTTATGCTCGCGCTGATTCTGGTGGTGCATTTTGCGGCGTTCCTGCTCAGCGTATCTGCCGGTATTTTCGCATTGGCAGGAACCGTGTTTGCGATTCTGGCGGCAATCATCTTCTTTGCCGTCAACCACACGAACGGTATCATCGTCCTCATTTTTGCGTTCCTCATCAGCCCGTTCGGATTGCCGATGCTGGCAGCGTGGCTGCTCGGGAAATTGCAGGATCTGCGATATGCCCTGCAGGATTGGCTTTACTAAAAACTGCGCTGGATGGTCGTTACGATCATCCAGCGCTTTTTCTTATTTCCACGCCTCTGCGTGCTTTTTCCGGTTCTCAAATTCCTGCCGTTCTTCCGCGCTTGCCGGTCGGACATTGGCTTTCCCGCAGTCCGGGCATTGCGTGCAAGGCGCTGCTGCCGCAAAAATATAGTGGCAGGCGTCGCAGGTGAAAATCTGTTCCTGTTTTTTCAATTTCGTAATCCTCGCTGTTTGATCTTTTTATCCTCTGATAACACATTCAGTATAACACAGAACCGGGCGGCGATACAACCGTCCAGTCAATCATTTACAAAATCATTCCGGAAGGGAGGGACGTTTCTGTGGCGACCACACGTATCATTCCCATGCACATCAACAAAAGTCAGACCATTGCGCAGATGCTGACGGACAGCACCGGCTATGGTCTGAACCCGGAGAAGACTGGGCAGGGTGCGTTCATTACGGCCTACGCCTGTGACCGGCATACTGCCGACGCAGAATTCTTACTTGCGCAGCGCGAGTATGCGCAGCTTACCGGACGGACGCAGGACGGCGGCGTGATCCTGTACCAGATTCGCCAGTCCTTCAAACCCGGCGAGATCACGCCGGAAGAAGCGAACCGTGTCGGCTATGAGCTTGCGTCCCGGTTTCTCAAAGGCAAGCACGCTTTTTTCGTCTGCACGCACACCGACAAAAAGCATATTCACAATCACATCTACTGGAACGCCGTCACGCTGGACTGCAAACATAAATTCCGGGATTTTCTCGGTTCGTGGCGTGCCGTCTCGCGGCTGAGCGATCTGATCTGTCTGGAGCATCAGCTGTCCGTCGTCCAAAACCCGAAGCGCTATACGCACAGCCATTACGGCAAGTGGCTGGGCAATCGCGTGAAGGTTTCCAATCGAGAGCTTGCGCGTATCGCCATCGACGACGCGCTCTCAAAGCACCCGCACACGTTTGACGCATTTTTTGGTCTTCTGCAGCAGTCCGGGTACACGGTCAAGCGCGGCAAGCACCTGACGCTCTGCAAGGAGGGGCAGAAAAATATCCGGTTGGATTCACTCAAAAACGGATACACCGAGGAAGAAATCCGCGCTGCCATCTCCGGGAAAAAGCAGCGCCCGACGCGCAGACAAACGCCGGTTCCCGCGCAGCAGAACGTGCAGAAAATCCTCGACCTGGCAGCGATCCACGCCGCCAACAAAGGTTTTGCCTACGAGCGATGGGTTACAAATTTCAATACAAAAGCTGCGTCAAAATCGCTTTTGTATCTGCAAACGGTCTGCGGTGGGCGCTATGATGTTTTGACGCAGAAAGCAGATGAAGCGTCCGCACAATGCCGGGAGCTTCAGGAGCAGATGAACGCGGCGCAGAAACGGCTGACGCAGATCGACGTGCTGCGGCGACACGTTCTCAATTACGCCCGCACGCGGGATGTTTTCCAACAGTACAAAGCCTCCGGTTACTCGAAAAAATTCCTGAACGAGCATCGGCAGGAGATCGACCGGCACCGCGCGGCAAAGCGTGCGTTTAATGAGCTGGGGCTGCAAAAGCTCCCTTCCAAAAAGTCTCTCGATATGGAATACAGTCAGCTGCTTGCGAAGAAAAAGGACGCCTATGCGGCGTACCGGGACGCGAAGGAACAGGCACGGGAATTGCTCACGCACCGGGAAAATCTGCGCCCGTATCTTGCCCCGCAGGAGGCTTCACAAAGAGCGAAGCGACCGGAGCAGATCGAGCGATGATCGTTCTGCGTGTAAGCACCGAAGGTGCGCTGCCATCCGGTTTTCCGGATGTGTTTTGGGGCTTGGGGAGGATACTCCCCAACAAGCGAAGCGAGGAAACGGCACGTGCCGTTTCCTCGCGTTTTGTAAGTGTGTATAAACACTTGCCCTGCTTGCCGGTTGTGCGTCCTTCGTTTTCCTCCGAAAAACGTCACTCCGCTAAGCCGTATTTCGTCTTAATTCTGTCGAGCTTTTCGAGCATTGGTTCCGCGCCGAGCCACAGGAAGATAAAGGTGGCGATGGCACGGACGAGGTCGATGGGAACGCCGGTGAGGTAGTAGCTCTTGAGGATGTTCCAGTTGATCGTGTGCGCCCACATGAGCGCCGACGCGGGATTCATAATGCCGCCGTAGACGACGGTGGACGCGATCACGCCGAAGATGCAGAGGCTGATGCGGCTGCGGCGCAGAACGCCCTTGCGGTACAGTACCCCGGCAAGCCAGCCGATAATACCCATCGAGAACATCTGCCACGGCGTCCACTGACCTTGCGAAAACAGCATATTCGAGACAAGCATGGTCATCGCGCCGACTAAAAATCCTGTCTCGCCGCCGAAGGCCACGCCCGCCAAAATCGTCATAGCGACGACGGGTTTGAACTCGGGCAGCATGAAGAATACAGCACGGCCCGCGACGTTCAGCGCGACGAGGACGGCAATGAGAACAAGCTCCCGCGCCTGCGGCTTGCGCCCCTCGAAAATGAGGAAGAACGGCAGCATACATTCCAGCAGAATGAGCAGCGAAATGAAATAGTATTTCCGTCCGTCGAAGTAATACACGCCAATGAACAGCGTTAGCGGAATGAGCAGAAGAATCAAAAGCGTCGCAACGATGGTGCGCTTCTGGAGCTTTCGCTTTTCGACCGGCGTCTGAATCAGGTAATCTGGGCGTTCCGCCTTGTGGCTCACGGACAGTGCAAAGACGAGCATGGATATGAGCATTACACCGTAGAGCTTCAGCTGGTCGCCCGCGAGGGCGGTCAAACCATCGGCGTTTACGAGCTTCGTGAGATCGGTGACGTTGAGTGTCTGGATGATTAAGACCAGCGACACGATTCCCGACACAGCGGCAAGAATCTTGCGCCAGACGGGCAGTTTCTTCGCGGCTGCTTTTTCCGTCTTCGGTTCGGGCAGCGTGCGTTCGTACAGCGGCAGCTCCGGTTCCGGTTCGACCGCGCCGCCGCAGGCTGCAATCACATCCTCGGGAGTGACGGCATCTAGCAGCACGTCGCGGGCAATGCGATTTGCGGCGGTCGTGTAGAAGCTGTTGCCCGAGAAAAATGTCCGCGGTTCCGCCTCGGTGACGACGTTGCCGTCGAAGAACAGGGCGCATCGGTCTGCGTACTTTGCGCAAAATTCGATATCGTGGCTCACCATCAGGATCGCCACGCCAGACGCTTGCAGCGCCCGCAAAATTTGCCCGAACGTCTGCTTGAACTCCGCATCCAGACCCTTTGTCGGCTCGTCAAGGAGCAGAATGTCGGGGTTCAGAAGCATGATCTTCGCCAGCGCCGCACGCTGCTGTTCGCCGCCCGAGAGATCGTAGGGATGGCGGTCAAGCAGCTCCGTCAGCTTGCAGAGGGACACAACCTGCGCCAGTCGGTCAGATTTCCGCTCTGCTTTCGGGAGTATTTCCAGCAAATCCTCGCGGACAGTAGATTTCACAAACAGCGCCTGCGGATTCTGCGGTAACATTCCGATGCTGCCGGTGATATTCAGCTCGCCGCGATAGGCTTTCCGCAAGCCAGCAAGCAGCCGCATGGACGTGGTTTTGCCCGTGCCGTTGCCGCCGAGCAGGACCAGAAATTCGCCCTTGTGAAGCTCCAACGACAAGCCTTTCACGACATCCGGAGCATCCTGCTCATACTTGAACCACAATTCCTGCGCCGAGACAACGGTTTCGCCGTTCGGTGCGGTTTTTTGCGTTTCGGGGACAGCTTTCAAATCATGCGTTCTGGCATACTCCAGCAGCCAGTTCCGTCCGTCGCAGACGGAGATGGGGCAAGTCGCTTTGGAATCCGTTGCGCTCCAGATGCGCATGGCGGCAGGCATAGCAAGGAACATGGCGCTGCCGCGGTCTTTCAGCTCCGCGCCCACCTCGGCGGGCGTGCCGGTGCAAAGAAGTCTGCCGCCGTCCATGACGGCCACGCGCGACGCAAAGGAGAACGCTTCTTCCAAACGATGCTCTGTCAGGATGATCGTCGTACCGAGTTCCCGGTTGATTTTGCCGAGGGTGGCGAGGAAGTCCGACGCGGCAATGGGGTCAAGCTGGCTCGTCGGTTCGTCGAGGATCAGGACTTTCGGTTGAAGCACCATCACGGACGCAAGGTTCAGGAGCTGCTTTTGACCGCCCGAAAGCGCAGTGACGGGCTTATAAAACCACGTCTGGATGCCGAAGAAACTTGCCATTTCGGCAACACGGCGGCGAATCGTCGGCGTGTCATAGCCGAGGGATTCCAGCCCGAACGCCAGCTCATGCCAGACCTTATCCGTGACGATCTGGTTTTCGGGGCTTTGCTGCACGAAGCCGATTTTTTCTGCCTGTTCGCGCTGGTCAAGAGAATCGAGATTTCTTCCCTCAAACAGAATTTCTCCGGAACGTCTGCCGTGCGGGGCAAGAACGGTTTTGAGCTGCCGCAGCAGCGTCGATTTGCCGCAGCCCGAGGGGCCGCAAAGCACCAGAAACTCGCCCGGCTGGACGGACAGCGACAAATCGGAAATTGCGTTTTTCGCTTGTTCGGGGTACGCAAAATTCAGGTTTCGGATTGTAAAGATTTCCACTGTCTGTCCTCCTTTCGGTCGAGAATCACGGGAGTGAGAACGAGCGCCAGATACACGAACATGAAGCTCACGGTCAGCGGCGTCCATACGGCGGTTTTTACCGACGGGTAGTAGCGGAAGTAGGTTCCGCCTGCCAACCAGCCCGAAAGAATGTACGCGCCGCAGAAGATCAGCCACGCGAGGGCGGTCTTGTCGCGGTCGTCAAAGCGATAGATGGAAAATGCCGTGCGCCCCGGCAGACCGTAGCCGCGCGAACGCATGGAATCTGCTGTTTCGATTGCATTTTCAAGTGACCATGTGACCATGATCGAGAAGATTTTGACGGCGTTCCCGACGCGGCGAATTACGCTGCCGGTTTTGGTGTCGCGCCCGATGCAGCTCTGCGCTTCGGAGACGACCTCCATTTGGGATTTGAATTTTGGGATGAAGCGGAGCGCCATCGACAGCACCAGCGACAGCGCGGGAATCATACGCCCGAACAGGTACACGAATTTATCCGAGGTCATCACCTCGTTATAGCTCGAAAACCACAACACGACGCTTGCCAGCATGACCGCTGCTGCTACGCCGTACAAAATGGATTCCAGGGTCAACGGGTTACCGCTCGGCAGATACGTCAGTATCGTCTGCCCCTCGTGGTTAAAGGCGGGATTGACAAGCGCGGCAATCACCGCCATGGGAAGTAACCCCATGACGGCGAAGCGCACGGCTTTTTTGCCTTTGAGATAGACGTCATATGCCAATGCGCCGGTCAGCGAGATCGCCAGATAGACCGGGTGCATTAAGCACATGGATAGTAAGAGAACCAGCGCGTAGTACAGGAAATTGATAATGGGATGATACCCCGAAAAAGCGTCTTTGTTTTTCATCAGCCGCCTGTTGCGTAGCCGCCGCCTACATCATCTCCGAGGTCGCAGGTATAGACCCACTCGATCACGTCGCCGTCCTGGAGCAGATAGCGGCTGCATCCGTAATTCGGGAACCAGTCATTGACGCGATACATCCAACCGGAGAGATTGCCTACGTCAAACTCATAAAGATTGTTGATTCCTTCGATATAGGCAGAGTTGTAGATCGGTGTGTTGGAAAACTCCATGTGGATCTTCTGCTGTTTACACGTTCGCTGCAAGACATTGAAGACACTTTCGCCCTCGTAGAACGTGACGGTCATCGGCTTGAGGATCCAACCGTCCTCCGGAACCAGCTCCCGTTTTTCTTCTTTGCACAAATCCATGTTATCCAGAATGGTGGCGCAGGAGATGGAGAGCGTACAGGTGTATTCCGTGTTGCCGATTTCCACATCCTCCGGTTCGACCGGAATAGGTTTGCCCTCTGGCACGGGGTCGGTCTGATACTTGTCCTTGTGTGTGCCGGTGTCGATCAGCATACCGTTGACTTCTTCGTATTCACCGGTCGCGTTTGCCTGAATTTCCTCCGGGGAAACGTATTCTGGCTGCTCGGTATCAGTCTGCGCCGGTTCGCCCGTCTGCGGCTCGTCAGACGGCTCTGGTGCGCTTTCTGTGGGTGCTTCTGTCGGTTCCGTCTCAGCATCATCCGGCACATCTGCCGTCGCTGCGGGCTGCTCCGACGTCTGCACCGGCGCGTCAGCAGTTGGCTGCTCCGGGGCTTCTGCCGGGGCAGAAACAGTTGCCTGCTCAGCCGGGTCTTTTTGCTTCGGGATATTCCGGTCGCCGAAGACGAACGCTGCTGCCAGCACCAGAACGATCAGCACCGGCGCAATGATTTTCCACTTATTCTTCTGCCAAAATGTCATATCAGATCAACTCCGCGGCGGTCAGCATGTTATAAAGCATCTGCGCAATTTCGCAGCGCAGGATGGCTTTGGTGGGTTCAATATTAAGGTCGCTCTGGTCAAGAATATTGGCAGCGTAGCAGAACGCAAGGGGTTCCTTTGCCCAGCTGGCAACGCCGCGATAATCTCCAAACTGTGCCAGCATATCCTTGACCGACGCCGCATCCATCGATGTATCAAGGCCACACAGTTTTGTGGCACGGGCAACCATAGCGGCGGCCTCCTGCCGGGTAATGGTGCCGTCCGGATTAAACTTGCCGCTGCCGACGCCGTTGACGATGCCGCTGCTGTTGGCGGTTCCGATGTAACCGGCGTACCACTTGGAGCTGGGAACATCAGTGAATGCTTTCGTATCCTTTGCAGCGAGGCCAAGCGCTCTTGTGACGATAGCGGCAAATTCTGCTCTTGTCATGGTCTTGTTCGGGGCAAACGTGCCTTTGCCCATGCCGTTGATGATGCCGCGGGACGCAAGCTGTTCAATCGCCGTCTGATTTGCATGGTTTTTTACGTCCGAGAACGTTGTGCCGGGTGCGGTCACGCCGGGGACATTGACCGAAGGATCTGCTTTGCTCTTATTGATGTTGGTGTTGGGCTTGGATGTGTTCTTCGTCACATCGCCCATGCGGTACAGGCTGTTTTTACCGTTTTCCGCGCGGTCGATTGCGACGAGTGCGTAGAAGCCCTGTTCTGCGGACATTTGATTGTTGCCGTCCGAACCGTCCATGACGTGATAGAAGCCGCCATTGGACTGACGGAACGAGAGAAGATTTTCTACAAGACCGTGACCGTTCTTTACGAAGCGGCTGTCATTCAGGTCCATGCCCAGCTCGCAGAATGCGACCACGACCTGCGCGACGGACTCGACGTTCGTCGTTCCCCACGACGCAAAGCCGCCCTTGCGGTCCTGCACGTTGGAGAGATAAGTCAGTGCCTTGTCCGTTGCGGTTTTGACCGCCTTCTGATCCTGATATTTTGCCAGCGCCTGCAATGCCATTGCAGTAATATCTACATCGGAATCGCCGGTGCCGGTCAGGCTCCAGCCGCCGTCCTTCATCTGGTTATTCAGGATTTCATCGATGTAGAGCTGCCGGGTCGCCTGTGTCTTTGCGGCGGGATTTTTGGGAATCTCATAATTACCGGAATCCAGCGCAATGAGCGCCCAGATGGGACCGTTCAGACCCTGCCAGATGGTTTTGTCAAAATCGCCCAGCGGCGTGAGAAGATTGTAGCCCGCGACCTTGGACGGATCTCTGCCAATGGCAGTCAGCGCGAGGACGACGCGGGAATATTCGGTATATTTTCTTTCATGCAGCACGCCGGAGCAGTTCTTGACGTACTTCTCCACGCGCGCATAGTAATCTTCATAGTAATTTGCGGGAACAGTGTAACCAGAACGGGCAAGACCGATAATTGCCCATTCGCCGCCGATGGAGCCGACCTCCGGGGATTTGACAGCGGACACCATATAGGCGGCGCTGCCTTGTACTTCATTCTGGACGCTGGACGCCGCCAACGCGGGAACAGTCAGCGTCAAAAGGATCGCGAGGGTCAGAATCCATGCAGAAATTCGTTTGATTCTTCTCATTTGTATTTCCCCCTATAAATGCGGCAAGCAGGGCTGCCCCCAAATGGGGGCAGTCCTGTGCTGCAAAGTGTTATTTGGTGGTTGCTACGTTTTCCACGAAGCGGTGGAGAATGGCTGCAACCTGTGCGCGGGTGGCGTTGCCGGTAGGCATGAGCTTACCGTTCGAGCCGTTGACCAGCTTTTCGGCAACAGCCCATTCCAGCGAAGCCGCGGCATAGCCGGACACGCTTGCGTGGTCTGTAAATCCGTTCAAGCCGGAGCTTGCGGCGGTATTGTACTTCTTGTACTGCGCATAGCGGTACAGAATTGCCGCCATCTGCTCACGGGTGACGTTTGCGTTCGGGCTGAACGTCGTGGTGCTGGTGCCGTTGACGATGCCGTTGTCGGCTGCCCACGTCACAGCGTCCTCATAGTAGCTGTTGAACGTCACATCGGAGAAGCCGCTGCGTCCGTTGACTGCGGGCTGGCCTTCGAGACGGTACAGAACCGTGACGAGCATTGCACGGGTCATGCTGGCGTTCGGCGAGAACGTTGTGTCGCTCGTGCCGGAGAACAGTCCGTTCTCATAGGCGAAAACGACGTCATTGTAGAACCAGTCAGCTTGCAGAACGTCCGTAAACGGCAGCTTGCCATCGGTAAACTCAACCTCGATTCTGGTCGATACGGTGAGCTTGTCAATGGTATAGGTCGTGACAGCGCCGACGGACTTGCCATTCACCTTAACATCTTTCACGCGATAGCCCGCGTCGGGCTTGAAGGTGAAGGTGACGGACTTGCCGATATGCGACATGGTGAGCTTCGGTTCGACCGTGCCGTGCTTGCCGACCGTCAGGATCTTGCCAAGGAGCTGCTGGACATACTGCTCGGGGCTGATATCCGCTGCGCGGAGCCAGCCGTTGTAGTACGTGCCATTGCCGAGCGAGGGATACTGCGCACCGCCGTTCCAGTCGGAAACTTCGTGCGCGTAGTCATTGACGTAATGCCAGACGACCACATCGCCATCTTTCAGTTCCTGCTCTTTCAGACCGTAATTCGGGTGCGAGCCATTGATCGTGTACATCCAGCCAGAGCGCGTGCCGTTCGTAAATTCACTCAGAGCATAACCGCCGAGGCAGGACGGTGCATAGATCGTCTTGACATAGTTGTTGTCTGCACCAACGGACCGCAGACCCGCTTTCGTCATGGCTTCTGTATAGAGGTCATAAACCGTTGCGTTGCTTGCCACCTCATACTTCGTGGTGGGGATCCACGTTACATATTCAGGCAGGTAGCTGTTCGAGGTCAGGTCAACGTCCTGCGTCGCTTCGAGTGCGCCGATCAAGCGGAAGGTGACAGTCATATCGCCCTTCTTGACGGCGTTCATATCCTCGATTGCCCGATCACGCAGCGTCGAAACCTGCTTGCAGCTCTTTGCAGAAGCGATGTTCTTCTGCGCCGTAGAGAGGATCTCGGCGAGCTTCTTTCTGCCGGCTTCGCCGTACTCTTCCTGATTGAAGCTGAGGTAATGCTCGTTCAGCTTATTCTTGGCGTCGGTCTTTGCCTTTTCCAAAAGTGCCGCGTAATCGGTTTCGGCATTGACGAGCTTGTTCAAATACTGCGCCGGAACCTGATTTTCCTCGCTATCCGTCAGCTTGTTGTACGCTTCACGCGCCGCGACGATTGCTTCATAGCTGTCTTCGTCAACCGGATCGGGAATCTGTTTGATTTTCTCGATTACGGATTCAACGCTTTCAGGCGTAGAACCATTGTCGGACATATCATAGAGCGAAGATTTGCCGTTCAGAAGACGATAGTACGAAACGAGCGCATAATAGCTCTGCTCGGTCGCCATCGCGTTGCCCTGACCGTTTACCGTGTGCTTGAACTCGCCGCTGCCATTATAGAAGTGCATCAGACCATCAAGCAGCGTCAGGCCGGAGTTTGTGATGAAGCGACCATCCTCGGTGGGATTGATGCCAAGCGAAGTTAAGGCGACAACAACCTGCGCGGTGCTTTCCGCACACAGCTCATTATAGGCGTTGTAGTAAGCGCCGGTTTCGTTATTCTGCGCTTTGCTGAGACGATTGAGCGCATTCTCGACAGCTGTTTTGACGTTTGCTCTGCTATAGTACGGAGCAAGCGCCTGAATTGCCATTGCGGTCATGTCCGCGTCCGCGACATTACCGGCTGTTGCCCAACCGCCGTTGGATGTTCGCTTGGACAGAATTTCGGAAATCAACTTGTCACGGGTTGTAGTTCCTTTCGGAATTTCGTATTGTTTGCTGTCCAGCGCAAGCAATGCCCAAATTGTGCCATTGATACCCTGCTTCTTGACCCAGTCAAAGTCACTGTAGCCCTTCAACAGGTCTTTGCCAGTTACGAACGTCTGCGGGTCTTCGCCCAGAGCGCTCAAAGCAAGAATGATACGGGAGTTGTCTGTAGAGACGGTCGTCTTAAAGTCGGCGTCATACAGCTTGCCGTCTTTGTATCTTGCGTTGATGTAGCTGCGGACCGCATCCAGATAGGTATTGCGGTTTTCCGTGGTGATCGTATGCTCTGCGCGGGCAAGACCGAGCATGAGCCATTCGCCCTCAATAGAACCGGTTCCCGGCGTCTTGAGCGCAAGCGCGTCGCCGGTATCCTTATAGGCTTCTGCCAGTTCTTCCGCAGTTACCTTGTCGCCGGGCTTCGGCGTGGGCTTGTCGCCGCCGCCGATGCTGCTTTCCTTGGTGTAGTCGTCCGTCCAGTGGAAGATAATCTCGTCGCCGCTGTTCAGGAACTGCTCGTTGACAGCATTACCGGAATGAACGCCATTGAGCGTGTACATCCAGCCAGACTTCATCTCGGCACTATTCATTTTTTCCGTCAGCGTTACATCGTTGTAAGTGACAGAAGAAATGTAGTTGCCCTTTTCGTTGACAAATGTAATTTCATTTGCTTTAAAGGCTGCCTGGACAACATCCAGAACCGTTGCGTTCAGATCAACGCTATAATCCGTGCGCGGGAGCCACTCGGTCAGGTTATTGTCCGCGAGCGTATGCGTCGTGCCATCGTCATGTACAGTATCACCAAGGAGCTTGAAATAGACCGTGATGTTGGAAGACTTGAGAACCTTCACTGTGATCTCAACGCTTGCGCCTTTGTAAGAAAGCGTGAGCTTCTGGACCTCATTTTTGTTCTTGTCATAGCCGGTGATTGTGACATCGGCATCCGTCGGATCGACCGTAACGGTCTTGCCGTCGCTGTAGACAGCGGTGATCTTCATGCCGGTCAAATCAAGGTCTTCGCCAAGATAGTATTCCGTTTTGTAAGTACCGGAAATGTCCAGACGGGTAACGACGGACGCGCCGAGCAGCGTCGGGTACAGTGCATTTTCGCCCTGTGTCCAGTTCTTATAGTCACTGCCTTCATTCAGGAGGTCTTTGACCGTGCCATTCTTAAATTCATCCTCAGTCTTGGCAGAACCCATGTTGTCCTGATATGCTTTCAGCGCAGCATCATCAAAGCCAAAGTCCTTGGTCTTGTCATACTTTTCGACCTTGCCAATCAGCTCCGTAACGTTTCCGGATTTTTCATAGAAATAGTTGTTTTCGATATGCTGGCACTTATCAATGGAACGCATATAGCCAATAATGCCGCCGACATTATTGCCAGTCGCTGTGATCGTTCCATAGAAGAAGCTGTCCTTGATCCAGCATTCATCCCAGCATTGCTCCAAGCCACCCTCGCCGCCGAACAAGCCGCCGACATAATCCTTGCCAGTGACATTGCCATCAACATAGCTGTTAATAATGGATACAGCCATCGTGTTGGGCGCGGACTTATCTGTATAGCCCTTTGCGATCAGGCCGCCGACCCAGTCGCCGGTCGCGACCAGATTGCCGCTGAAATGGCTGTTGCGGATCTCGCACATGCCCATACTTTGTCCCTTTTTACCTGCGAGACCGCCAATGTTATCTTTGCCATATACATTGGCTTTGCTGTAGCTGTTGTTAATTTGTCCGTTAAAATCACCGCCGACGAAGGAGCCGATGTTGCTTAGTTCTTCACTATAGCCAATCTTGACGTTGTCTTCGACGACGCAGCCTTCAATCGTAATGGTGTTTTTACCGGAGCCGCTGCCCAGCATAAAGCCCGAGCGAAGCGTAGACGATCCATTCAACAGATGCACATTCTGGATGGTGACGCAGTTCGGTACGCCGGTCCAATAGTTTCCATCCGCGCCGTAGTCCGCAAATAAACCATCGATCAGGCCGTTTCCGTTGATTTTTTCGCCATAGATATTCAGATTTTTGATGGTGGCATCACTGGTGAAGTTAAACAGAGGCTTTCCCTCTGTTGCAACGGTCAATTTATGCCCGTCGCCGTCGAAAACGCCGC